>Ga0310690_10005412_pt1 | contig 17324 bp, 16 predicted proteins | sample AusTroGonzalo_MG_2_FD_207661 | JGI IMG/M metagenome (GOLD analysis project Ga0310690, IMG submission 207661) | Bovine rumen microbial communities from tropical cattle in Woodstock, Queensland, Australia - Gonzalo_04 (v2) (version 2) | ecosystem: Host-associated > Mammals > Digestive system >...
ATCAGCATATTAGCAGCCTCTCCAATAATCTCAATGTTTTTCACAACTGCATAATACATCATATCGTCAGATACTAAATCCTCTAGGATTTATCCGATGTATAACGTATAATGCGATCAATGGCAGCATTGATGTGCTCTAATCGCTCACGGTCTCTAAGCGTTTCTCTCATAGATAAGCTTTTTATCTTTATTTACGCTCTTACGGGCAAACGGTGCAAGTGTCCGCTCGGATACCAAATCTACATTACGACCTAACAAGGCTTTTAGGTCTTCATACATTCCAAAGAAACGTAAGCCTATGGGTTGACTATAATCTAAATCTACGAGGATATCCACATCACTGTCTGGTCTCTCTTCGCCGCGCGAATAGGAACCAAAGAGCCATGCTTTCAAGACTGGTTGCGTCTTGAAGTAGTCGGCTATACTTTTTGTCATTACCTCTGTGCTCATAGCCATTTATGGACAGTTCGCGTTGCAAAGTTAGCGATTTATATAATATGAACAAAGAAATATGACAAAAATTTGGCGGGAAGGGAGAATAGTTGTACCTTTGCGCAAAATGATAAAGTTATGTGTGCATCTATGCTTAGGGAAAGATACGTCAATTTCTACACCGACTTTGCCTTCAAGAAGCTCTGGCACAGAGGCCAACAAGGATCTGCTCATCAGTTTCCTCAATGCCATGTTTGACGGCAGGGAGGTCATCCGAGACCTCAGATACCTCAACGTGGAGCACCTGGGGCATATCGTGGAGGACCGCAAGGCCGTCTTTAAGGACATGTCGCCGACAGGCGTCCTCCTACGCGAGAGTCAGGACTATGTGCCGGAAGATGTCGAACTGGCCAACGTAAGGCTACAACGCTCGTTCCGCAAAGGCACATGGAACACCATCGTTCTGCCCTGCGCCGTGCCCAACCCCGACGAGGTCTTCGGCACAGGTACACAGCTGGCACGACTGAGCGAATTTACCGACAACGTCATGAAGTTCGAGACTGTAGAGACGATGGAGGCCAACATCCCGTACCTCATCAAGCCAGGCAGCATCACCAATAGCGCGCTCAGCAACGGACAGACCAAACTCGCCATCTACGACATTTATGGAACCACCGTCGAAGAACCCGGCGAGGACGGACCGATAGACGTGGTGAATGAAGGCGAGATTAGCTTCGTGGGCAGCTACGTATCGTCAGCTGTGAGTGCAGGCAACGGCAACTACTACATCAGTAGCGACATGCTCTACTATGTGGATGCAGGTGCCACTGTGAACTCCGGTCGCTTCCGTGGCTACTTCCACGTGGACCAGAGCGGACTGGCTAAGCGAATCTCCATCTTCATCGGCGACAATGAGGACGGCCTCATCGATATCATTGTGCCTGTCACTGCCGATATCTACCGTCTGGACGGCACGATGGTCCGCAAATCAGGCACCGATACGCACGGCCTCGCCCCAGGCCTCTACATCATGGGCGGAAACAAAATTATAGTCAAGTAAAGTCGCCCCCCCGGACGATGCGTGCCGACAACGGGGGCGAAAAACGTAAGAAGAAGCATGAAAACCATCTGTAACTACATATCAGAATACATGGGCGTGCTGGTGCTCGTCGTTGCCGTCGTGTCGCTATGCTGGCCTGCATCGTTCCTGTGGACAGAGACGCGGGCCATCAATCCGATGCTGGGCGTGATAATGTTCGGCATGGGGCTGACGCTCTCGCCGCAGGACTTTCGCATCGTGCTCAGAAGGCCGCGGGATATCCTCGTGGGCTGCGTGGCACAGTTCACCGTGATGCCGCTGCTGGCACTGGGGTTGACGTGGGCTTTCTCGTTGCCAAAGGAGCTGGCACTGGGCGTCATCCTGGTGGGCTGCTGCCCAGGGGGGACAGCCTCGAACGTCATCACGTATCTGGCGCAGGGCGACCTGGCTCTCTCCGTAGGCATGACGGCCACGTCCACGCTGCTTGCACCAGTGCTCACGCCCCTGCTCGTCTGGCTCATGGCGGGCACGATGGTCGATGTGGATACGATGGGGATGCTGCTGAGCATCGTCTATGTGGTCATTGCGCCCATAGCCGTCGGTTTGTTGTGCCAGCGGTTCCTGCCCGGGACGACGCGGAGGGTGGTGCCCTACCTGCCTGCCTTCTCGTCGGTGGCCATAGCCGTAGCGGTAGGCATTATCGTGTCACACAATGCGGACCGTCTGCTGGCGGGCGGCATGGTGGCCGTTGCGGTCGTCGTGCTCCACAACCTGTGCGGTCTGTCGCTGGGCTACCTCATCGGACTGGTGCTCGGGCTTTCCGAGCCGAAGAAGCGGGCCGTCTCCATCGAGGTGGGGATGCAGAATTCGGGACTGGCCAGCAGTCTGGCCACACTGCATTTTGCAGCCTATCCCCTCGCCACCATTCCCGGAGCCATCTTCAGCGTGTGGCACAACGTCAGCGGTGCTCTGGTGGCCCGCCTGTACACAAAAGGAGGGCTGGCTCCCCAGGAATCCCAAGAGAAACGCAAGGGGGAGGAGGCTTAACCTCTCTCCCTCTTGCGTTTCTCTTTCTCGCGTACTCCCGAGGGGAATCGAACCCCTATCTAAAGTTTAGGAAACTTCTATTCTATCCGTTGAACTACAGGAGCAGGCCTTGTATGCGAAAGATTGGTTCCGATGCCCTTGGAACCGAAATCGCGGGCAAAGGTACAAAAAAAAAATAAGAGTTAGGTATTAAGAGTTAAGAATTTTCCTTTATCGGTGAAAAATGTCTTTAGGCAGGCAAGATACGTTCCTGCCTGCCTAAAGCTCCTGTTTCTTCTAATACGTTATCTTCAGGTACTTGACACCGTGGGTGGGGATGAAGTAGCTGACCTGCGAGGTACTGAGGTCCTGCTGGCGCCAGAGGTCGCGCACGCTTTGCAGAGTGCCGATTCCCATCTGGCTGAAATATTGCCGGAGGTCAACGCGGACATCGGTGGTGCCGACATTGAAGATGCCCACGGCCTGGCTGCCGTCGCTCAGGGGGCGGGCCCATATCTGGATGGCTCCGTCCAGCACGACACGCTGGGCCTGACGTCCCAGGATGTCCTGATTGACAGCGTTCACCTCATGGTTGCAGAGCAGGCTGACGGTGAACTCGTCCATCTGGGCGATGTCGCAACCGATGAGCATGTTGCTGGCCAGGAGTGTCCAAAGGCTGATGTGGGTGTACTGCTCGTCGGGCGTGAGGCGGCTGTCGCGCAGGTTATTGCTCCATCCCACCTTGCCCACAATCAGCATGTCGGGGTCGTTCCAATGGCCGGGCTGGGCATAGGGGTAGAGCTCGGGCTGCTTGTCGAAGCCGATGTCGTAGAGGCTCTCCCAGGTGTCGGTGATATCGCCCGTCGTGCGCCAGGAATTGGCATCCACGGCATGTCCCCACTTCCAGACTTCGGCCATACCATACTGGCAAAGGCTGTAGAAGATGTCGCGCGGCTGCTGACGCAGGCAGCGCTCCATGAGGAGATAGGGGCGGACGTAGCTGGCAACGGTCTGACGGTCGGGCTCCGTGCGGTGCTTGCGTCCGTAGCCGCACCAGTCGTACTTCAGGTAGTCAACGCCCCAGCTGTTGTAGCTCTCGGCATCCTGCAGCTCATGGTCGATGGAGCCCAGATACCCGCCGCACGTCAGGTCGCCGGGCGAGGAGTAGATGCCGAACTTCAGTCCCTCGCTATGCAGCCAGTCGCCCAGCTCCTTCATGCTGGGGAACTTCTCGTTCACTGCGATGGTGCCGTCGGGATTGCGCTCGGGCGCTTCCCAGCCATCGTCGATGTTCATGTAGCAATAGCCGTAGTCGGCCAGGCCTTTCTCGATGAGTGCCTTCGAACTGCTGATGACCTTGTCCTGAGTGACGCTCAGTCCCCAGCAGTTCCAGCTGTTCCATCCCATCGGGGGCGTGAGGCCAATCTTGCTGCCGCAACGGATGGTGAACCTCTGTGTCTGCTCGCCTCTGGCATTCCTGGCCTTGACGGTGAAGGTGTAGGAACCGGCTTTCTCGAGCGAACCGCTGAGGGCTCCGTTATCGGGATTCAGGGAGAGGCCCTGGGGCAGGTCATCGCACGAGAACTTCATAGGTTTCTCGCCGCTCACACCAAAGCGGAAATGGACGGGGGAACCGGGACGGACGCCATAGAGCGGCGTGGTGTTGAAGCGGGGCTCGGCCGGTGCGGCTGGCGTCAGGATGTACTTGGGGATGTACTTCGACTCGATGCTCAGCCCTGTCTTATTCTCCGTGAAAGTGGCGATGACGCGCACCATCCGATGGTTGTCATAGGGGATGCTGACGGAGCGGTCCTTCCCCTTGTTGACGGAGACCTTCATCGACTTCTCCGTCAGTACCTCCCCCGACTCGGGGTCAACCACCTTGACGCAGAAGACGCCGCTCTTCGTGGAGGACATCTTGCTGCTGAGCGTGCAGACGCACTCGCCCGCCTCGGCAATCCTGATGATCAGGTTATCGACTGTATTGGGCACCCGCACGCTAATCGGACCGGCAAACATGCCGCCCGGGTCGCCGCCGTTATAGACGCGGACGGCCACCACATTGTCGGCATCCCAGCGGATGAGGCCGCTATTTGCCTTTACGCTATATACGCGCTGGACGCTCCATTGGCTCTGATAGCCACCCTCGTCGGACGGGAAGCGACCCGTCTTGCCTATCCGTTTTCCGTTCAGGAAGACCTCGTCGGCATCATCTATCTTGCCCATGTGGAAATCGACGGTCTCCTTCAGGTCCGACTGCTCCAGCAAGCTCTTCGGAATCGTCACATGATAGCGGTACCAGCCGAATCCGTTCTCGACCTTGACACCCTGCGACGTCCAGGTCATCGTGTTCTTGATGTCGCGCCACTCGCCCTCGTAGATGTTCACACCGGCCCACGAGGCATCGTCGCCCGCACGGAACTTGGCATTCTCCTGGGTCACATCCTGTGCAAAGGACGTGAGCGACATGCCACCTGCCAGCAACAGCAGGGAAAGGATTTGTTTTTTCATAATAATTAGTTTTTTGGGGTTTTACTTTTATACTTTCAGGAATATACGGTTACGGTAGAGGACGTAGAGGAAGAGCCAGCACACGGCGATGTAGGCCGCCTGAGAGAAGAAGGCCTGCGAGTCCTCGGGCATCAGGCGCACAAATCCGTCGAAGAGTTTCTCCGAGGTGTAGGAGAACCGGATGAACCTCTGCCCCAGGTAGATGGTGATGGAATTCATGCCGATGACCGTGAAGAAAAGCGTCCACCGCCGCCAGCCCAATACCTCTATAATATAATAGAAGAGAGCAAACATCACAAGAGAATAGGCAGCGACAGCCAGCACGAAGGAACTGCTCCACAAAGCCTTGTTAATGGGATAGATGACATTCCATGCAGCACCCAAAAGGGCGAAGACTATGCCTGTGGCGAGAAGCACAAGAGCCGTCTTCGACGTGGGCTTGGAACGCTGCACGAAAAGTCCGGTGAGCATTCCCAGCATGGCAGTACAGATGGCAGGGATGGTAGAGAAAAGTCCCTCAGGGTCGTAGTCAGGCTTATAGCAATGGGTGCCCAGCAGCGTGCGGTCGATATAGCAGGCGATGTTGCCCTCGCGCGTCAGCGGGTCGATAGAGGGGTCAACGCCAGGTGCACGAACGAATGCGGAAATCAGCCAGTACGCAATTAGAATAACTGGCACGACAGCCACCTTCGGCCAAAGTTTCCTGCCCGTAGCGGTAAAGATGAAGGCGGTAAACATCCAGGCCAGACCGATTCGTCCCAATACGCTGGGAATCCGCTGCGTCGCAAACTCAAAATTCAGCAGGCCGCCATAAATCATGCCCAAGAGCACCAGCATCAGGCCTCGACGCAGGATTTTCAGGTAGATGCTCGTCATGGACTTGCCCTTCTCTATCTGTTTCTGTAGGGAGAAGGGAAAGGAGATGCCTGCAATGAAAAGGAACAGGGGGAAGATGGTGTCGTGGTGGCGGAGACCGTCCCACTCCACATGGTCCATCTGCTCGGCCAAAGCCACAGTAAAGTCGCACGGGAACCACTGGGCAAGTGCCGCCAGCAGGCCTGCTCCGCCCATAATGAAAAACATGTCGAAGCCGCGAAGGGCATCGATGGACATTAAGCGATGGTCTTTCATTTCGTTATTTCGTTATTACGTTATTTCGACATTTCATCTTAGAAGGCTTTAGTACTTGAACGAGCTTCCACCGGCGAACTCACGCAGCAGGCTGGTGGGCGGAACCTGGTCGCCAGGGATACTGCGGAAGTAGGCAAGGAACTTGCGCAAACGGCTGGCCTCAGCATACTCGACAGCCCTCTCTGGCACTTGTTCCAGAATGGGCAGCACCTGGTCGCGTATGACACCTATCTCATAGAGCAAGGCACTGTTGAAGGTGGCATCGGCCAACTCCTGGAAGGGGAATATCCATTTCTCCTCGCCGGCCCTGACACTTGGGCCTCGCTTGATAGTATCGACAGCCGAGAAGCCGCGATACTTGTAGTCGCGCAGCACTCGGCGAAGCAGGCGGATGTCGTTGGTGGGGATGTGGTTGTGGTCGTCGAGCTGGACGGTTGTGAGCGTAGAGACGTAGATGCGGAACTTCTGCTCCTCCGGTATTTGGCGGGTGAAGATGGGATTGAGGGCATGATTGCCTTCCAATAGGATAACATCCTCTGGCCCGATGCGCAGCTTCCTTCCCTCGAAGACGCGCTGGCCCGTTGGGAAGTCATAGCGCGGAAGCTCGACCTCCTCTCCCCTGAGCAGGGCATTCATCTGCTTGTTGAAGAAAACCGTATCCACAGCCTCTATGCACTCGAAGTCGTACTCCCCGTTGGCATCGCGAGGCGTATCGACGCGATTCACGAAGTAGTCGTCGGTACTGATGATGTGGGGGCGTCGGCCACAAGCCATGATAAGGATGGCCAGACGCTTGGCCGTGGTTGTCTTGCCGCTGCTGCTGGGACCTGCCATGAGCACGATGCGCGAACCGCGTTCCGTTATCTCGTCGGCAATGCCCACGAGCTTCTTTTCCTGCAGAGCCTCGCTTACGTTGATGAGGGTCGTTGCATGGCCTGCCTGAATGGCATTGTTGAACTCGCCTACGGTACGTACCCCCAGGATGTCCTGCCAACGGTGATGCTCACGGATGACGTCAAGCATCTTCGTCTGCTCCACCATTTCGGCCAGTCGCCAAGGCTCCTTCTCCGACGGGATGCGCAGGAGCAGGCCGTCGTAGAGCTTTATGAGGTCGAAGAGGTGCACCTGTCCCGTACGCGTCAGCAGACAGCTGTAGAAGTAGTCGATGGTCTCGCCCAACCTATAATAATAGGTATAGAGGCTGTCCTGGCTCTCCAGCAGTTGCACCTTGCTGGTCATGCCGCGCTGCTGGAACATCTCGATGGCTTCCTCGATGGGGCATTGCATGCGACGGATGGGCATGTCGGCATCGATGATTTCCTGCATCCGCTGCTTGATGCGGCTGACATCCTCTTCCTCCACAGGGCGACCCAAGCGGAGCTCGCAGTAGTAGCCGCTGCAGACAGAGCTTCCGATGAGCAACTTGGCCTCTGGGTAGGTGTCCTCTATGGCCTTTGCCAAGATAAAAAAAAGGGTGCGGGTATAGGTACGCATCCCGCTGGGCGAGGTGAGGGAGAGGAACTCCACGTCCTTGTTGTTGTAGAAGCGGTAGTTCATGCCTTGCACCTTGTTGTTGACGCGAGCCGCCACAGGGCCGAAGTCCATGTGGAAGTTGGCGAGTTCGAAAACATCGTAGAGATTGCTTCCAAAGGGGACGCTTATCCTCTTGCCATTGTTGCGGCAGCGTATTCTGAGGTCACTCATATTGTTAGTTCATAGTTCATAATTCATAGTTCGTAGTTCATAGTTCGTAGTTCATAATTATTTCCCCCGCTTGTCTTTAGGGCATAGCTTAATTATGAATTGAGAATTATGAATTGAGAATTTGGAAAAGTTCCTTCATCCCTTCACTGGCGCCCTTCATGATGTGGTGCACCTGTTCGTCGCTGTTCCATTGTACGGGCTTCGGGTCGATGAGGTAGATGGACGTGCCGGGCGGGACGCAGTGGGTCAGGCCAGCTGCAGGATAGACGTTCAGACTCGTACCGATGACGATAAGCATCTCGGCTTTCGTACATTCCTCGATGGCACGGTCTATCTCGGGCACAGCCTCGCCAAACCACACGATGAAGGGGCGCAGCTGGCTGCCGTCCTCGGCACAATCGCCCATCGCCACTTCGAGGTGCTGGGGGTCGAGTGTGCGGACATACCGGGGGTCGTTGGGCGCGAAGCTGCTGGTCACCTTCATCAGTTCGCCGTGCAGGTGGATGACGTGCGTACTGCCTGCCCGTTCGTGCAGGTCATCCACGTTCTGTGTCACAACCGCCACTTCGTGTTTCTCCTCCAGCTTTGCCACCAGTTCGTGCCCCAGGCAGGGCTTCACGTTGAGTAGTTGCCGACGGCGCGTGTTGTAAAACTCCGTTACGAGCTTCGGGTTGCGTGCCCAGCCCTCGGGCGTTGCCACATCCTCGACATTGAACTGTTCCCACAGCCCCCCATTGTCGCGAAACGTGCTGATGCCGCTTTCCGCGCTCATCCCTGCTCCAGTCAATACTACAACCCTCATATTTACCCCTTTTTTATGTTAAAGATATGCAAATATAGGAAAAAAAACAAAACGGAAGCACGCAGAGTGAAGAAAATATGTTAATTTTGCGCCGCGTTAATAATTAACCTACTATAATATGGACAAAATCAGTTATGCTCTGGGTCTCGGAATCGGCCAGCAGATAAAGAGCATGAACATAGAGAACTTCAGCATCGAGGACTTCGCCCGTAGCATCAGCGATGTGATGGAGGGCAAGGAGACTGCATTCTCCAGCCGCGAGGCACAGATGATGCTTCAGGAGTACTTCAGCAAGAAACAGAAAGAGGAGGCTCAGGCCCACATTGCAGAGGGTAAGGCCTATCTGGACGCGAATGCAAAGCGGGAAGGCGTCACCGTGACGAAAAGCGGACTGCAGTACGAGGTTCTGCAGGAAGGAAAAGGCAAGAGCCCGAAAGCCACCGACACCGTCCGCTGCCACTACGAAGGCCGTCTGCTCGACGGCAGCGTCTTCGACAGCAGCTACCAGCGCGGCACACCCGCCGACTTTGGCCTCAACCAGGTCATTCCCGGATGGACGGAAGGTGTTCAGCTCATGAAGGAAGGCGCAAAGTTCCGCTTCACGATTCCCTACCTGCTGGCCTACGGCGAACAGGGAGCCGGTGCAAGCATCCCTCCGTTCAGCACGCTTATCTTCGACGTGGAACTCATCAAGGTGCTCTAACAAGTTAAGAATTAAGAAAAACATTAACATATCATTAAACAACAAACAAAATGAAAAAGTTTTCTATTCTGGCAGCTATTCTGGTAGCTGCAATCATGGGTAGCTGCACGAATGGCACTCCCAAGGCAAACCTGAAGGACGATGTGGATTCTCTGAGCTATGCATTCGGCCTGTCCCAGACACGTGGTCTGAAGGAATACCTGGCCATGCGCATGGATGTCGATACAACCTATATCGACGAGTTCATCAAGGGCCTGAACGAATCCGTCAATGCCGGCAACAACAAGAAGAAGGCTGCCTACTATGCAGGCCTGCAGATTGGTCAGCAAATCAGCCAGCAAATGATGAAGGGCATCAACTATGAGGTCTTCGGCGACGACAGCATCCACACCATCAGCCTGAAGAACTTCATGGCAGGCTTCATCACCGGCACGAAGGGCCAGGAAGGTCTCATGAGCATAGAGGAAGCTGCTGCCAACCTCGAGACAATGATGACGGCCGTCAAGAGCAGAGTCATGAACGAGAAGTACGGCGACTGGAAGAAGCAGTGCGAGGACTACATGGCCGAGGTTGCCAAGAAGGAAGGCATCCAGGAGCTGGGCGACGGCGTTTACTACGAGGTTGTCACCGAGGGTAAGGGCGACATTCCTGCCGACACCTGCCGCGTGAAGGTCAACTACGAGGGCCGTCTGCTCAACGACACCATCTTCGACAGCAGCTACCAGCGCGGCGAGCCCGCCAAGTTCCGCTGCAACCAGGTCATCCCCGGCTGGACAAAGGCTCTGACAAAGATGCCCGTCGGCTCAACATGGAATGTCTACATTCCCCAGGAACAGGCATACGGCGAGCGCGAGGCCGGCAAGATTACTCCGTTCTCCTGCCTCATCTTCAAGATTGAACTGCTGGGAATTGAGTAAATATCAGGGAAGACAATGAAGAAGTATCTCCTATTTGCACTCTGCGTCTGCATCTCGTTGGGCGCAGGTGCAGCCAAGAAGACTGGCAAGAAGAAGAAATCCAAGGAGCCGGTCGAGGTGGTCGATACCGTCAGCATCGACACCTTCAGCTACCACTTCGGTCGCGCCAACTCCAACGGTCTGAAGAACTACCTGGCTCAGCGCATGGGCATCGACACAACCTACATCGCCGATTTCCTGAAGGGCTTCGAGCAAGCCGCACTCACCGAGGCCGACAAGCGCGAGAAGGCTCGCCTGGCCGGCATCGAGATTCGCCAGCAGGTGGAGGAACAGGTCTATCCAGGAGCCTCCAAGCAGGTGAACGACAGCACCGATGTCCTGAACAAGACGCTCTTCATGCAGGGCTTCCTCGACGGCTTCTCCGGCCAGAATGCCACAATCCCTATGGACAGCACTCAGGCTCTGGTCAAGAAGCAGATGGAGTACTACCACAAGGTCAGCATGGAGAAGAAGTACGGCGCCAACCGCATCGCTGGCGAGGAGTTCCTCCAGGCCAATGCAAAGAAGGACAGCGTGAAGACGACCCCCAGCGGCCTGCAGTATAAAATACTGACCGTCGGCACCGGCGAGATTCCCACCAAGGAAGACAAGGTGAAGGTCAACTACGAAGGCCACCTCATCGACGGCACGGAGTTCGACAGCTCCTACAAGCGCGGCAAGCCCGTCACCTTCCCCGTCGGACAGGTCATCGCCGGTTGGACTGAGGCGCTCTGCATGATGCCCGTCGGCAGCAAGTGGATGCTCTACGTTCCCCAGGAATTGGCCTACAAGGACCGCGAGCAGGCAAAGATTCCTCCCTTCTCATGCCTCATCTTCACCGTCGAGCTCCTGGAGATTGAAAAGGAAGCTTCAAAAAACTAAGCACGCCTAATCAGCAAACATAACGTGGTTAGTTGGCCGGCATAACACGCTTAGTTGACCAACTATCCACGTTTTGTTTTCTTTCAAAACCTAATAAAACAAATATCAATCAAAACTGACATCATGAAGAAATCGCTTTTCCTTGCGGTTCTGCTCCTTTCGAGCTTCGCCGCCCGCGCACAGAAACAAGTCAGCGCAACCAGTCCAGATGGACAGACAAAGGTAACAGTTAGCGTCTCGGACCGTATCTATTACGACGTTGAGAGTCACGGCGAACAGCTGTTCCAGCAATGCCATATCGGCATGACCCTCCGCGACCGCACCCTCGGCGAGAAGCCCGCCCTCAAGGGCAAGAAGGTGACGAAGGTCAGCGAGACCGTCACACCCATCCACCCCCTGAAGTTCAGCACGGTGGAGAACAACTACACCCTGCTCACTCTCACCTTTGGCGGAGGCTACAAGGTGGAATGGCGCGTCTATAACGACGGCGTTGCCTACCGCTTCATCACAGACCTGAAGGGCGACATCGAGGTGCTGAGCGAGGACGGTACCTGGCAACTTGGCACCGCCAGCACCCTCGTACTGCAGCAGCCCGGCGGCTTCAAGACAAGCTGTGAGGAGAACTACTCCGTCGTCAAGTCTGCCGAATGGAAGGCCGACGACAAGATGAGCGAACTGCCTATCCTCGTCATGGGAGAGAAGCAGAAGGTGCTCATCAGCGAGTTCGACCTCTTCGACTATGCCGGCGTCTTCCTCAAGTCCTGCGGCGAAGGCACCAACGCATTCTCCATCATCCAGCCCAAGTGCCCGACCGAATACGAGGATGACGGCGACCGCAGGCATAAAATCCTCAAGGAGGCCGACTATGTAGCCAAGACCACCGGCACCCGCACTTTCCCCTGGCGCTACATGTACATCACGCAAAGCGACTCTCAGCTGCCTGAGAACGTCATGCCCGAGCGGCTGGCTCCCGCCAACGCCATCGGCGACCCCAGCTGGATTAAGGTCGGACAGACCTGCTGGGACTGGCTCAACGGCATCCCCTTCGGTCCCGACGTGACGTTCAAGTCCGGCATCAACCTCGATACCTACAAGTACTTCATCGACTTCGCCGCCCGCAACGGCGTGGGCTACATCCTCATCGACGAGGGTTGGGCAAAAAACACACGCAACCCCTTCGAGACCAACCCCGAAGTGCATCTGCCCGAGATTATCGCCTATGGCAAGAGCAAGGGCGTGGGCGTTATCCTTTGGCTCCCCTGGCTCACCGTCGAGCACCACATGGACCTCTTCCAGAAGTTTGAGGAGTGGGGTATCAAAGGCACGAAGATTGACTTCATGGACCGTCAGGACCAGTGGATGATTAACTTCTACGAGCGTGTTGCCAAGGAAGCTGCCAAGCACCACATCTTCGTCGATTTCCACGGCGCATTCCATCCCAGCGGCTTGGATTACAAGTATCCCAACGTGCTGACCTACGAAGGTGTGCGCGGCATGGAGTACAACGGCTCCTGCAAGCCCGACAACACCGTATGGCTGCCCTTCATCCGTAATGCCGTCGGCCCCATGGACTACACGCCCGGCTCAATGCTGAACTACCAGCCTGAGCGTCATCACGGCAACCGTCCCATCTGCTCCGGCGTCGGCACCAAGGTGTTCAACCTGGCTATCTTTGTGCTTGCCGAGAGCAACCTGCAGATGCTCATGGACAACCCCTGCCGCTACGACCAATGGCCCGACTGCCGCGACTTCCTTACAAGCGTTCCTGTCAACTGGGACGAGACACGCGTCATCGCAGCCGAAGCAGGCCAGTACTGTGTGACAGCGAAGCGTAGGGGCAACAAGTGGTTCATCGGTGGCATCACCAACAGCACCGAGCGTGACCTCCAGCTCAATCTTGACTTCCTGCCCGCAGGCAAGGACTACAAGATGACAAGCTTCGAGGACGGCATCAATGCCCACATCATCGCTATGGACTACCTGCGCAAGGAAAGCAAGGTCAGCAGCACAACCACCTTGCCCGTCCACATGGCTCGCAACGGCGGCTGGTGCGCATGCATCGACCTTGGGAAGTAGCTCCATAAGGAAACACATCACCATCCTCAAGCTGTATAAAACCTCGTTCTTTCGGCAATAAAACAAAATTTAACTATTAATGTTGTTTGAATTCCGACAGAAATAATTATCTTTGCATTGAAATGACTAACAAATACCACCGTTTTTTCACGAAAGGAGGTCTTCTTATGTGTGTCCTTAATGTTCTTAGTAATTTCATAAGCAATGGGGCAAAGACCTTGCGCGAAGCAGCTCAAGGGCAATATACCTATGAAAGTGAAAGCATAAGAGCCATCCGTGAAGAAGTATTTGGTCAAGATATGTCTGATGCGGATAAGGTTCGTCAGGATTGGCGCATGATAGGCTATGATGCTCATGCAGCAGTAGAAAAATATCTATTAGCCCATGAGTAAGAAGACAATCAATACGAGAGAGACACAGGTCGCTACTCAGGGAGGATTAGGTCGTTCTGTTGAACAGAATTACACGATTGAGGACAATGTTTTGCCTCCACCACAGGAATTGGAACAATACAAAGCTATTGATCCACGTTTCTTGGACTATTTCTTTGATACGGCTAAAAAAGAACAGACTCACCGCCATGAGATGGACAAGATTAAGATTAAGATGATTCGCAAGTCTGAAGGTCGAACTGAACGCATCAATGTATGGGGTATGTTTTTCGCCTTTCTCTCCATCGTTGTCTGTATGGGCGTAGCAGCATGGGCACTCTATCTTGACCGTCCATGGTTGGCTGGGATTTTTGCATTCTCGGGTTTGGTCACTATCGTTTCCATCTTTGTCTCTGGGAAGGAAGATACAAGAAAGAAATAGGCATCATTTATTACAAGACATCTGCGGCAGCTTCTCTTTGATGAGCAACTGCCGCAGATGTCATTTTCCACATTACTTATATGATTGTGGTAAGAGGGAAGAACCATTAGATCCTTCCCACTATGCCAAATACAACTATATATTATATTTATATACACATGTGTGTTTGCATCTGGTGTTTTTACAAGTAAATGTACATTTCATCCACTTCATGGTTTTGTCTCCCCATTCCTGCTTGATGCTCATTCCTGTACCGCACAAACCGCATTTGTAGCTGGTATCCGTAATTTCGCATTTCTTGCAAGTGTCGGATACCAATGTCATTTTGCTACCCATTGTTGCAGACATCGTTAATGCTGCAAGTAACCCCAAAAGAATTACCTTTTTCATTTTGTTCTGTTTTATCAATTAATGCCTACTCTCTAATAGGTTTTCGGCTTCCCCTGTTTCTCAAACTTCAACGATTATCTAACCCGACCAGTTCCTCTGCAATCAGGGCATCTCCACTTGTGGATACCAGTGGCATTACATGAACGGCATTTTACAATTCCATCATCGCAATCGCTCGCTGGACATGGAATCTTGCCGCTACCAGAGCAGTTCTGACAATCGTCTTCCCCAGAACCCTTACATTTCGGACAATACTCTGTATCTTTGTTTACTAAACCACGTCCCCTGCAATAACCACATCTCATAGTTCTGCTTCCAAAGCAAAATCCACAATTGCGGACTCCATGACCGCCACAGGTAGAACAGTACTTTTCGCCATGCCCTTTGCAATAGGCACAATAATCCTCTATCTCACCCGTGCCTTCACATCTGTTACATTTGCTTTGAGCATTTGCTGTCAATGCGAAGCCCATCACCATCGCAAATGAAAGAACTCTCAACGAGAGAAACTTTCCTTTAATACTTTTGTAATTCATAGTTTTTTGATTTAATTTTGTTTTGCCTACTCTCTATGGTTTTCGGCTTCCCCTGCTTTTTCAAACTTCAATGGTTATCTAGCCCACCCAGTTCCTCTGCAATCAGGACAACTCCACCAGTGAATGCCAGTACTATTACATGAACTACAAGGAACTACCCCATTGCGGCAACTACGCTCTGGGCATGGAATCTTGCCACTTCCTGAACAATTTTGACAAGGCTCTGTCTTCTTACCATAGCAATTCGGACATTCTTCAGTGTCTTTGTTTATTAATCCACGTCCTCTGCAATAACTACACTTCATTTTGCGCCCTCCGAGACAAAAGCCACAATTGCGAAAGCCATTGCCACCACATATTGAACAAGGCTTCTCACCTTTTCCTTTGCAATAAGCACATGTATCGGGAATTTTCTTTTTGCCTTGACATCTGTTGCATTCGCGTTGGGCATTTGCTGTCAATGCGAAGCCCATCACAATTGCAAATGAAAGAACCCTCAATGAGAGGAACTTTCCCTTAATACTTTTGTAATTCATAGTTTTTTTGATTTAATTTCGTTTTGCCTACTCTATAGGGGTTTCGGCTTTCCCATTTTATTTTATCAGCCTTATAGATGAATTAAAAGTTAAAAAGGCGATATGCCAAACCAATCTCAAAAATGAAGTTCACTTTTGGTTTTTCTGCCTTAAAATTTCCTAAGCTAAATCCTAATCCGCCAAATGCACCCAAATGATTATTTACACCAAAATACCATGTTCCATCAATTAGAAAATTCAAAGAGCCGTTTTCTACCATCGGGGTTCGTGCATAATCCATCGTAATGTTGAATTCCCCATTGTCACCACCAAAATAATATCCCGCACCTGCATGCCACGCAAGACTCTTTGCGTCCGGCCCAATATAGTCTGAGTTTTTGGGGTTAAAAATCCAATCACGACCGACACCACCATATAATACAAAGCCCCCTGCTCCACCCAAACAAGCTTTCCCACGTATAAATTCTCCATGAACCCTTGACATGCCTACTTGAACAGTAATGTTTGGATATGATGGGTCAGGAATCTTCAAGCCTTTATTTGCTGCATTTCCGATATCATCCATTCTCTCTGTCAATGCTTGTGCCACAGATCCAACAACTATTTCTCCAACGTCCTGAGCATGAACAGGAACGATTATACAGGATATGAAAGTAAGTAATAAATAAATCTTTTTCATACGTCATAATTGTTAGTTATTGCCTACGCTATAGATTTTCGACTTTCTCATTTTGTGATTTAGAGTTGTATGTCTCTCGTTTCTCTATTGGCATAATCAATAATTTGTATATAAAAACATGGAACTACTTTCCCAATATCTTCAGGTGCATGAGTGAACATCACATATTTACAGCTTCGAATCCCAACTGCGATCCTCCCTTGTGGAAGATTAAAAACTGTGGAATAGTGGCATTTACCATTCCTTATTCCCTCTACCTCATTGCCATCTCCTTCTTCGTATGGAGCCTCGAAGTAGGCTATGGTATTTTTCTCCGCAGTATCATACTTTTCAGAAAACAGATTTACAACATAATCATAATTCTCTTTTACTTTCTGCCATGATTCAGTGTTTACCATGTTTGAAGGGTTAACCACAATGTCTACAGCCATTACTTTTTTAGATTTTAAAGAAAAAAATACGTATACCATATCGTTGTTGGTTATATAACTTCCTCTATAAGCATTGCCTTCTTCCCGACGCAGGTATAACTTGAAACCATGTTTTTTCATTTGTTTATGAAAAAGTTTAATACTCCCATCTATTGGAATGCCCTGAAAGGTCATGTGCTCTTGAGAAAAGATAGTAAGAAAAGACATACACATTACTAATGTCCAAATGACACGTTTGGATAAGACAGGCAAGTTCTTCATTTTAAGTTCCGTCAATTAAAGATGCCTATGAACTCCCTGCCTCGGCAGTTAAACTTTAAGTGTATGGAAATAAAAAAGGCATGGGAGTTTCTACTTCTGCCCATCCCTGGTCTCAGGCCTTCGCATTGCCCCCAGTCAAGGATAAGCAACGCAGCCAGCCCACGCCAAGCGATTATATGAGCCTTTACTATACCTATTATATAGCATTGGCTGAAATATAATCCACCCACGCAGGCGTTCCGTTGCATTATCTCTGTGACTGGTTTCAAAGGTGCGAAGTTTGAGACCACAGAATGATAACGTCCGTAAACGCCTTTTTCCTTCGGAAGAAGCCCCCTCCCGACCTCCCCCGAGGAGGAGGAGAATGGTTCGTTCTGCCTCAGGATTCCATTAAGTTTTTGACTAGCCCTGCCG
>Ga0310690_10005413_pt1 | contig 17314 bp, 14 predicted proteins | sample AusTroGonzalo_MG_2_FD_207661 | JGI IMG/M metagenome (GOLD analysis project Ga0310690, IMG submission 207661) | Bovine rumen microbial communities from tropical cattle in Woodstock, Queensland, Australia - Gonzalo_04 (v2) (version 2) | ecosystem: Host-associated > Mammals > Digestive system >...
TGTCATTTACACTCCTCAGGAATATGTCGGAACACTGATGGAACTGTGCCAGGATAAACGCGGCATCTTCATTGATATGCAGTATGAAGGAAATCGTGTGAAACTGAATTATGATATGCCGCTGAATGAAATTATTTTTGATTTCTTTGATCAGATCAAAAGCAGAAGCCGCGGCTATGCTTCTTTCGACTACGAACTGAAAGATTATCGCCCCAGCGATCTTGTAAAACTTGATATCCTGCTGAACGGTGATATCTGTGATGCTTTTTCCATTATTGTTCATCGGGAAAAAGCCTATGCCAGAGGCAGGAGCATTGCCGAAAAACTGAAAGACGTCATCCCGCGGCAGATGTTTGAAATACCGATTCAGGCCGCAATCGGCGGAAAAGTCATCGCACGGGAAACAGTCAAGGCTATGCGGAAGGACGTTCTCGCCAAATGCTATGGCGGAGATATAACGCGCAAAAAAAAGCTGCTGGAAAAACAGAAAGAAGGCAAAAAAAGAATGCGACAGTTTGGCACTGTACAGGTGCCCAGTGAGGCATTCCTTGCCGTTCTCAAAATGGACTGATCTATGGACAATCATCTTTTTTCAGAAGTCAGCATAAAAAGGACTGCATTTTTCACCGGGCACAGGCATTTGCCATCCGGTGAGGTTGAGCGTATTTCAGATAATCTTTATCTTTGTATCTGTGCTGCTTATGATGAAGGTTACAGACGTTTTTTCTGCGGATGCGCGCTTGGATTTGATACCCTTGCAGCCATTCAGACGCTGCGTTTCAGGAAGCAGCATCCCGATGTCATCCTTTCCCTTGCCATTCCCTGCCTGACACAGGACGCGAAATGGCAGGAAAAGGATAAAATTATTTACAGGAACATCCTTGAGCAGGCAGACGAGAAAACCATTCTTTCTCCGGATTATTACCAGGGTGTTATGCTGACAAGAAACAGGTATATGGCAGACAGATCTTCCCTTTGTATCTGTTACCTTCAGCATATGCGCGGAGGAACCGCTTCCACGGTTCGTTATGCATTGCAGAACAGCGGAATCAGGATTGTCAACCTTGCAATGTGTCAGGATGAATATACGGATCTCTTGAGGGAAGAATCATGGAACTATATGTACACATACCCTTCTGCAGGCAGAAATGCCGCTACTGCTCCTTTACGTCTTTCGTCGGGAAGGAAGCTTTCCATGAAGCATATATCGACCATCTGCTGAAAGAAGCAGCTTTTCGGTTATGTGAATATGAGGAACCTCTTACAACCGTATATATCGGCGGTGGGACGCCTTCTGTTTTATCGCCTTCCCTTTTCAGGAAACTGATCCTTGGGCTGAAAAAAATCTATGACTGGAATACCGTAACCGAATTCACTACTGAAGCAAATCCGGGAACGGTTTCCGGGGAATGGCTGGACATCGCTGCGCATGAGGGTATCAACAGAATATCTTTCGGAATGCAGGCCAGTCAGCAGCATTTGTTATCTACGCTTGGGAGAATTCATCTTACAGATGAAGTTTCTTCATCTGTACAACTATCCAGGAAAGCAGGTATTTCCAACATCAGCCTTGATCTGATTTTCGGTATTCCCGGGCAAACAGAATCTGACTGGACTGAAACGCTTGATTATGCCTTATCTCTGGATCCTTGTCACATCAGCGCCTACGGTCTGATCCCGGAGGAAGGAACGCCACTCTATCGTGATCTGCAGGCCGGCCTCATCCGGCTGCCTGATCCGGAAACAGAAAGATCAATGTATGATCAAACGGTTCATCTGCTGCGAGCCCATGGATTATTCAGGTATGAGATTTCCAATTTTGCCCGGAAGGGTTATGAATGTATTCATAATATCGGTTACTGGACCCAGGTGCCCTACATCGGCCTTGGTATTTCAGCCGCCTCCATGACACACTTACAAATCCTTCCTGAAGGTATTTCCTATCGTCGGAAAACCAATCCGGACAGCATTGAGGAATACTTTGATATGGTGGATATCCACAAAGCCGAGATTCCGGATGAGATCATTTCAACGGAAGATTCCCGTTTTGAAACAATCATGCTCGGGCTGAGGCTGAATGAGGGTGTCAATGAAGATGACTTCCTCATGAAGCACCATGTTTCTCTTGAAAATTATATCGGAAACAAACTGCATATTATGGAAAAAAACGGTCTGATGGTTCATGAGGGTAAAAACTGGAAAATGACCGAACGTGGCTTTGATATACAGAACGCCGTACTTGTCGAATTGATGGATTAACAGATTCGTCAGTTGAGGGCAATTCTTCTTCCTTCTGCTGAAAAATACTCTTCAGCATGCTTTTCAATAACAGTCAGAGCGTTCTTCATTGCCGGATTACGGTGCAACTGCCTCACACATTCCGTCACTTCATCCAGCATGCGAATATCTGCAAACAAGAAGCCGTTTCCCGGTTCACCTGACTGACGCGTGCCTGTCAGGTCTCCCGGCCCCCTGAGTTCCAGATCTTTCTGCGCAATTACAAACCCGTCATTTGTGGAACAGAATGAATTCAGTTTTTCTGAAGGTTCTGCAAACAGAAAGCACCAGCTTTCGTCCTTTCCTCGTCCGACCCGGCCGCGAAGCTGATGAAGCTGACTCAGGCCATATCGTTCCGCATTTTCAATAACCATGATGGTTGCATTCGGATTATTGACGCCGACTTCTATGACAGTTGTGGAAACCAGTACATCATACTTACCTTCCACAAACTCATGAAGCACCCGGTCTTTTTCTTCTGTTTTCTGAGAACCCCACGTCAGCGCCACACGGAGACCCCGCATCTCATTCCTTCTGAGGCTTTCAAACAACGCCTTCGCACTGTGCAGTTCTGTTTTATCATCATCTTCCTCAACCAGAGGACATACGATATAAGCCTGCTTTCCTTTTGAGATCTCATTCCGAAGGAATCCGTACATGGCTTCTCTTTTATGTTCAGGAACAATTCTCGTCTTGACAGGGATACGTCCTTTGGGCATTTCGTCTATTACGGACAAATCAAGATCTCCGTACAGAATCAGCGCAAGTGTCCTTGGAATAGGCGTTGCGGACATAACAAGAACATGCGGAAGAATATCCTCTGTTTTCCCTTTCAACTGAAGACGGCTCCGCTGATTCACCCCGAACCTGTGTTGTTCATCTGTAATAACCAGGCCGAGATTATCATATTCCACATCCCTGCTGATCAGCGCATGCGTACCGAAGACAACATCACATTCCCGGTTTTTCAGTTCCTGCAGGATCTGTTTTCTTTCCTTTGCCTTTGTACTCCCGGTTAAAAGCCTGCATCTGATTCCTAAGGGCTCCAACGTTTTTTTTGCATTCTCATAATGCTGTACAGCAAGGATTTCAGTCGGAGCCATCATTGTACTCTGGTATCCGGCAGCTGCTGCAAGATAAAGAGCGCCAAAGGCAACCGCTGTTTTGCCGCAGCCGACGTCCCCCTGTACAAGCCGGCTCATAGCCGTGCTTTTCTGCAAGTCTGCAGCAATGTCGTCAAGGACTTTTTTCTGTGCATTCGTTGGCTCAAAAGGTTGTGATTTCCAGTACGATTTTGTTTGCTTCGCGGTAAATTTCATCGGAATGCCAGGCTGCTTTTTCGATCCTGACATGGAAACATATACCAGATAAAGAAGAATCCGTTCAAAGGACAATCTTCTTCTGGCTATCTTCAGGGCTTCATAATTATCCGGAAAATGTGCCTGCCTGATGGCATAATTCAGTTCACACAAATGCCATGCAATCCGGAAATCTGTCGGCAGTGTCTCGGGGCAGCAGTCATCCACTTCAGATAACGCGTCGGTAATCAGTTTCCTGAATGTCTTTGCAGGAAATCCTTTTACAGAACGGTAGACAGGAATCAATCCTTCATTTTCCCCGGCAAATCTTGGATTCTGGAGAACCCTGCGGTTGTTCCTTACCAGCAGCCGGCCATACAGGCGTACATACTGACCAGCATCAAGAGAATTCATGATCCATGGTGCGTTATACCAGCAAACCGGCATTTTCCCGCTTTCATCCTCTATGGAAACTGTGACTTTCTTCAGTCCGTGAAATACTGACAGTCTGGGAGGCTGCACTACTTTTCCGGATATAAGAACATTGCCTTCTTTTTTTGTATTGCATGGATATATGGTATTATAGTCTTCATACCGTTCAGGCAGCATATACAGCAAATCGCGCAATGAGATGATTCCCATTGCGCGTAATGCTTCTGCCCTTGCAGGGCCGATCCCTGCCATCTCGGTCAGTTCCATATTTTTACTCCACAGAGATCAGATAATAGTATAAAGGCTGTCCTCCGTTATGATACTCAACATCACAGTCTTCGTACTGCTCTTCAATTTCTTCAGCAATCGCCTTAGCGTCTGCTTCTGTCACATCAGCTCCGTAATAGACGGTGATCAGTTCATCTTCATCCGTAACAATTTCCTTCATCATATCAAGAACAACATCATGTACGGACTGACCGGAGAATTCTATCTGGCCGTTATGCAATCCGATTATATCGCCCTGCTTGATAGCAATGCCGTTGTATTCACTGTCGCGGATTGCGTATGTGACCATTGCAGTCTTGACATGCTGAGCAGCTTCAGTCATACGCTGCATGTTATCATCCGGCTCTGCGTCATTCTGGAAAGCAATGGCAGCCGCAATGCCCATCGCAACGTTTTTTGTGGGAATTACACGAACGTCATTGGGAGATAATTCTGCGGCCTGATTGGCGGCAAAGATCACATTGCCATTATTCGGCAGCACGTACACGCATTCTGCTTTAACCTGCCTGATCGCATTCATCAGATCATCCACCGAAGGATTCATGGTTTGTCCGCCTTCAACAATCTGATCTACGTTCAGTTCCTTAAAGAACTGGGAAAAACCATTTCCAAGGGAAACCGCTACAAACCCGTATTTCTTTTCAGGCGTGCTGTTTTCTTCCGTTTCTTCCGGAACGGATTCCTCTTTTTTGCCACCTTCCTCAAGCGCTCGTTTCATGGCGGCAAGATTGTCAATTTTAATTTCGTTGATTTCAGCGAGCTCCACACCATAATCCAGGGCAAAACCGGGATTATCAGTATGGACATGAACTTCAGCTCCGTTCAGATCGCCGACTACGGATACTGCATCACCAATCCGGTTCAGTCTTCTTCTGAACGAATCAAGGTCATGCTCATCACAGTCTTCACGGAAACAAGTCAGTTTAAAGGATACACAGTAAGTATATGTAAGATCCTTTGTCAGGTCATGACAGTCATCAGATACAGCCTGGATATCATCTTCCATCAGGCTGTCCGCCGCTGTAATGTCCTCACCTCTGAGAACAGCCGCATATCCCTGATAGATCAGCATCAGACCACGTCCGCCAGAATCAACAACGCCGGCCTGTTTCAACGCAGGAAGCATTTCGGGTGTTTTCTTCAGAATTGCTTCCCCGCTTTTCAGAATAACAGAAATAAGCTGATCATAATCATCAGGTGCCTTCTGGGCCTGCTTCATTGCATCCTCGGCAACAACCCTTGCAACCGTCAGAATTGTACCCTCTTTAGGTTTCATGACGGCTTTATAGGCCATTTCAGACCCCTTCAGCAGAGCTTCAGCAAACTGTACAGGCGTTATTTTTTCAACACCGTTCAGCGCTTTTGCAAATCCACGCAGAAGCTGACTTGTGATAACGCCCGAATTGCCGCGGGCGCCTTTCAGTGCACCCTTGGCCAGTGCGTTTGCCGCTTCATCAGCACGAAGAAATTCCTTGCTGTTGATCTCTCTGGTGGCTGATTGCATGGTAAGGGACATATTGGTTCCGGTATCACCGTCCGGAACCGGGAAAACGTTGAGAGCATCAACCGCTTCACGGTTTTTCTCCAGGATGGCAGTACCTGCCATTACCATATCACGCAGAAGCAAACCGTCAATCGTTTTGAACTGTATCAAAGGAATATTCCTCCGTCATACTTATTGGGTCTGTGATCAGTTTAAATACGGATCCCTTCAACAGAGATGCTGATTTTCCTGACCTTCACGCCTGTAGTGCTCTCGAGCTTGTACCTGACTGTCTCGATGATTGTTTTACATACCTCTGAAATAGAGATACCATATTCCACAATGATGTAAAGATCCACGTCCAGCATGTCGCCGACATTACGGATCTGCACACCTTTCGTCAGATTCTCTCTGCCAAGCCACTCAACGATTCCATCGGTTGCTCTCTGCCCGGACATCGCAACAATACCATAGCATTCAAGCGCGGCATATCCGACCACTTTGAGCATAACGTCTTCAGCAATATAAATTGTACCGTATTCGTTTTTAACTTTACATTCCATGTGTTTCCCTCCCGCATGATACCGTGGCAGGTTTAAATGGATCCTTCGTGGAATTCCATACAAAGGACCATAAAATTATACAGTATATTACAAATTTTATCAAGTGCCGCCCGGTTCCACTGATCCCTGTCTGTCTTTTGTGTTTATGGTTTATAATGCTTTATTTTCCTTGACAATCCTCCTCTTTTTGAACATAATAATAGAGCAATGAAGGGAAGAGTAAGCTGATCAAAGTATTGCAGAGAGCTTCCGGTTGGTGCAAGGAAGTATACAGTATCAGTCGAAGTACATCCCGGAGCGGTCGCCTGAACGCGTTTTTCCGTTACTAAGGCAGACACGGTGCGCCGTCTACAGCGCGTAAAAGAGCAGGCTTTCAGTCTGTCAAATGGAAGTGGTACCGCGGTTTTCGCCTTCCGGCGAAAGCCGTTTTCATTTATATAAGCAAGGAGGAATTGGTTATCATGGATATCTCCGAAGTCAGGTTTGCCAGAAGGTTTGATCAGGTTACCGGCAGTGCGATCCGCGAAATATTCAAAGTGATCGCTCAGCCCGGAATGATCTCTTTCGCCGGCGGCAATCCTTCACTTGAAGCCCTGCCCGATCAGCAGGTCAGTGAGCTGGCCCAGTATGTGCTGGCGCATGACGGCAAGGCCATCCTGCAGTATGGGGCAACGGAAGGTTATCCTCCTTTTGTTGAAAGCCTGAAATCCTATGTTAAGGATCAGCTGGGCGTCAGCGTTCCGGCTGTTCTCCCCGTAACAGGATCCACCCAGGCAATGGATCTGCTTTGCAAGGCACTTCTTGATCCCGGCGATACTGTGCTTGTTGAAAATCCGTCATTCCTTGGAAACCTTCAGTGCCTAAAACTCTATCAGGCAAATCTGGTTCCTGTTGAAAGTGATGAAAACGGGCTGATACCGGATGATCTTGAACGGAAAATCATACAGTATCATCCGAAGCTTCTTTATACGATTCCCACATTCCAGAATCCGACCGGCAAAACGCTTCCTGATTCCAGGCGTAAAGCTGTAGCTGAACTTGCCAACAAGTATGGCATGGTCGTTGCGGAGGATGATCCGTATCGTGATCTGCGGTATGAAGGTGAAAAGGTCAAAGCAATCAAGGCCTATGATCAGAACGGCTGGGTTATGTTCCTTGGCAGTTTCAGTAAAACCATTTCTCCCGGACTCCGTATCGGATATATTGCCGGTGACGCCGGAATCATCCGGAAATGCACTATCGGAAAACAATCCACGGATGTCCACTCCGCCAATCTCAACCAGGCTGTTGTGGATCAGTATCTCCGCAGGAATCTTCTCCCTGATCATATCCGCAGCATCTGCAAGGGTTATGGTGCAAAGATGCACAAAATGCTTCAGTATCTGGAACAGTTCCCCGATGGCGTCAAATTCACGAAACCGCAGGGCGGCTTGTTCATCTGGGCTGAGCTGCCGGAACACATCGACACAGTCAAACTGCTTGCAAAAGCTGTAGATCATAAAGTGGCCTATGTCCCCGGCACATACTTCTGTGCGGACGGCGGCCATATGAATACCCTTCGGCTCAACTTCTCCAACAGTACCCCCGAGCAGATCGAAACAGGCATGAGCATACTGAACGATCTGATTAAATCTGAATTATAAAAAAGGAGTATTACCATGGAACATATTCTTGATATTCTGAAAGAACGCGGTTTTATTGCTCAGATGACTTTTGAGGACGAACTGTACGAACAGCTGAAATCCCCAACTACCTTCTATGTCGGTTTTGATCCGACTGCGGACAGTCTGCATATCGGACACTACATTCCGATTATGGCTATGGCACATATGCAGCGTGCCGGACACAGGCCGATTGCACTCATGGGCGGAGGTACTGCCATGATCGGTGATCCTTCCGGTAAAACGGATATGCGTAAAATGCTTACTGTGGAAACCATTGACCAGAATGTTGAATGTATCAAAAAACAGATGTCCCGTTTTCTCGATTTTTCAGATAACAAAGCACTGATTGTCAACAACGGAGACTGGCTTCGTCATCTGAACTTTATCGACTTTATGAGGGATATCGGATCCCTGTTCTCTGTAAACCGTATGCTTACAGCTGAATGCTACAAGGCAAGAATGGCCACTGAAAACGGCTTAAGCTTCCTCGAATTTACCTATATGCTTATGCAAAGTTACGATTTCCTTGAGTTGTTCCATCGTTATGGTTGCCGTCTCGAAATGGGAGGCAATGATCAATGGAGCAATATGCTCGGCGGCGCTGATCTTGTCCGTAAAAAAGAAAACGAAAAGGCATTTGCCTGTACCTTCCAGCTTCTTCTGACGCATGATGGCAGAAAAATGGGCAAAACGGAAGCAGGTGCGCTTTGGCTTGATCCTGTCAAAACCTCTCCTTACAACTTCTACCAGTACTGGAGAAATGTGGATGACAAAGATGTTGAAAAATGTCTTGCTCTCCTGACTTTCCTTCCGATGGATGAAGTGCGGAGGCTGGGAGCCCTGAAAGATGCAGAAATCAACGTGGCAAAAAAGGTACTCGCCTATGAAGTGACAAAGCTTGTTCACGGAGAGGACGAAGCCAGGAAGGCCGCCGATGCAGCTGAAGCGTTGTTTGGCGGCGGAACATCTGCTTCCAATGTGCCCACTCTGGAACTGTCTTCAGAAGAATGGACACAGGATGCAAGGATCTCCACGCTTCTTGTCAGATCAGGGCTTTGCAAAAGCCAGAGCGACGCCAGAAAACAAATTGAACAGAATGCCGTTTCTGTCAACGATGTTAAAATCAGCGATCCTGCCGCTGTCCTGACAAAGGATCAGCTTGGTGAAGACGGCGCCATGCTGAAGAAGGGTAAAAAGGGATTCTGCCGTATTGTTGTATTATGACAGACTCATATATCACCGTTTCCGATATTTCCTGCGAGGAAATAATCATCAATAAAAGCCGCTTTATTGGTTATGCTTCTCCCTGCAGTTCTGAAGAAGACGCTCTTTCTTTTCTTCAGCGTATCAGGGATGAACATAAGACCGCGACACATCACTGTTATGCGTATATTATTGGTGAAAACTGCGGGATCATGAGGTACAGTGATGATGGCGAACCCGGCGGTACTGCCGGCATGCCTATCATGGATGTAATGAGAACAAAAAGCATCGTCAACTGCTGTATTGTCGTTGTACGATACTTTGGCGGCACACTTCTTGGCACGGGCGGTCTGGTTCGTGCATACACGCAGAGTGCACAGGCTGCCCTTTCTGCTTCCGGTATAGTGCGGATGGAGAAAACCACCATATTCCATTGTACGCTTCCCTATTCTGCCTGGGACAGATTCCGTTATGCTTCCGAGCATCTTCCGGTCAGAATTGAGGACATAGATTATGGCAGTTCCATCAGCTTTCATCTTGCATTACGTTCTTCAGAAAGCGATGAACTGATTGCCCGTTTATCGGATGCTTCTGACCGTACACTTCAAAGCGTTCCTGAATCAGAGTCCTATACAGCATGGAAAACCGAACCATAAATAAAAAAGCGCTGTCTGTATGACAGCGCTTTTTTTCAGATCAGAGACAATCCCAATTCCATCATATTCCGGAAGCCCGTCTGCCTGTCTTCAGCCGGCAGTTCTTCTCCAGTAACCAGGCTGTCAGAAATAGAACATATCGCAAGTGCATTTTTCCCCGCCCTTGCGGCGTTCATATACAGTGCCGCAGCTTCCATTTCAACAGCCAGGACTCCCAGGCGTGATAATGTTTCCGTCTGGCTGGCATCAGAATAGAAAGCGTCTGATGAAAACAGCGGTCCGCATACCACATTGCAGGGAAGCTTTTCAGCATATGCCATCGCCCTGGACAAAAGATCATAGCTGCAACACGGTGCGGCATTTCCTCTGAATCCGAAACTGTTGATATAGCCTGAATCTGTATATGCACTCATTGCAATAACAATATCTTTCAGCTTCAGTTTGGGTGAAATAGCCCCTGCAGAACCGATGCGTACAATATTCTGCACATCATAGAAATTAAACAGCTCATACGAGTAAATCCCGATAGAGGGGCAGCCCATACCACTTGCCATAACCGATACCCGTTTCCCTTTGTAATACCCCGTATAGCCCTGTACGTTTCGGACATTGTTCACCAGTTCGGCTTTTTCAAGATACTGTTCAGCTATAAACTTTGCCCTGAGCGGATCCCCGGGCATCAGTACAGTTTCGGCAAACGCGCCGGCAGGTGCATTAATATGAGGGGTTGGAATGTTGGATGACATCAATGTTTTCCTCCTTTTTATGTTTTCTGTTATTTCAGTGTACCCAGTGAATATGAATCTGATTACACATGAATGCAATTGTCTGAAGATCGATCAGTTCAACAGAGCCGTATGGCATGGAAAGCATTCTTTCTATCATCAGTCTGCAGCATTCTGTCATGCGCAGAATCTCTGACAGATCAGCTTCAGTGCTTTTTTCTTCACACCGCAGAATATGATCACATATGCCTGTCCATAATCCGTGTAAGGTTGTAAGGACAATATCCGTAACATATTCAGCCTCAGGACAGGAGATCCTTCCTTCTTCCTTTCCTTTCTGAATCTGTATGCGCACAGCCTCCCTGAAGCGTTCAGTCAGCGCTCCGCAATAGTATTGCCGAACCGTTTTCCCTTCTGTTGTTCTGAATATAGGAAGCAGCATCATCAAAAAGCTGAGCTTTTCATCCCGAAACGGAATGATACCTGATAAAAGAAGATTCAGATTACTGATAACATCTCCTTCAGGATCCAGCAGATCATATACAGACTGATAGATCTGTTCCGCTCTTTTTGAACATATTCCTTCCAGAACTGATTCCTTGCTGACATAGTGATGATAAAAACTGCCTTTACTGGTATGCAGACAGTCCAGAATATCCTGTATACTGGTCTGTTCGTATCCTTTTCTGCAGAAAAGCATTTCGGCTGTGTTCAGTATTTCCTGTTTCTTGATATCGCCTTTTTTCAACTTCAAAGCTCCCTTTCTGCATTTTATACTGATTCTCCCGCGAGAATTCCTGAAGAAAAAGCAAACATGAGATTGAAACCGCCGCAATCTCCATCAACATTCAGAACCTCGCCGGCAGCATACAGTCCCGGAACATGTCTGGATTCCAAGGTCTCAGCATTGAATTCCCTGCAGTCAGCGCCACCGGCTGATACCTGAGCGTAATCCATTCCCCGGGTTCCGGTGATATAAATCCTGTAATTTTGTGCAGCTTCATTTATATTTTTTAATTCGTTGTCTGTGAGACTACCCGCTTTTTCTCCCCGCATCGGAATACCGGCTTGTTTCATTACGGCGTAGCTGATTCTTTCAGGCAAAATCCCGTCAAACAGGCTGACCGGTGACAGATCAGACAGCATGACCTGTCTTCTTCTGATTTCACTCATCAAAACTTCTGTATTTTCATACATGCCATCCAGAAAATTGATCTCAAGATGAGTATTCCTCTTTTCTGTAAACCTTGCACACTGCATCACACAGATGCCGCTTATTCCATAATCCGTGAACAGTATTTCTCCCTTTTCCTGATGGATAACACGACTCCCTTCTTTCAAACGGATACCGCATCTTATTCTGATTCCGGAAAGTCCGGAAATGCTTTTTTTGTCAGTAGTAAGGGAAACAAGTGCTGGAAATACAGGAACTATACGATGTCCGAAAGCCTCCAATATTCTGTATCCGTCTTCTGAACCGCCCAGTTTGGGTTGTGCTGCGCCACCGCAGGTAATAATCACTTTCCCGGATATTATTTCATCATCCTGATCGTCTTTTATCAGAAAATGTTCATTATTCAGGGAAATCGCTGAGGCATTGCAGCCTGTTATCAATGAAACGCCCGTAATTCTTGCTGCATTTTTCAATACAGTCAAAACAGATGCTGACTGATAGGTAATCGGATATATCCTGCCTTCCGCATCCTTTGTCATCATCAGTCCGTATTGCTTAAAAAAATCTTCTATCCTGCTGAAAGGACACTTTTTCAGTACAGATGCAGCGAAATCCGGATCCCCGTAATATACAGGCACGCCTGTATTCATCATATTGCATCGTCCGTTTCCGGAAGCAAGAATTTTTCTGCCGGGTCTGTCGCTCTTTTCAAGCAGAATGACTTTTCGTCCACGGGATGCAGCAGCAACCGCGGCAGCCAGCCCGGCTGCCCCTGCACCGATGACAGTTACGTCTGTTTTCATCGTCAAAGTCATCACCTTGCAAAATCAGAATTTGGTCTGTTCTCATAAATGATATACAGACTTCAGTTCGTTTGTCAAGCTGCCGTCCTTTTCATAGATCACCAGAGGCTTCATCGGATGCAGCATCGGACGTGCGTCTTTCACGGCCTCGATCAGCACAAGATTGGCAGGTTTATGAAGGTAAGGATAGACCATCTGAAAACGCTTCGGTTCAAGATGATGCTTTTGTAAAATCTTCATGATATACAGCATCTGAGGTGCCGGATATACAACATATATTTTGCCCCTTCCCTTCAGAACAGAAAAAGCCCCTTTAAAAAAATGATCAAGTGTCGCCTCGTCCTGATTTCTTGCAATGGCCTTTTGTAAGCTCGGACTTGCCAGTGCGGAATACGGCTGTCCATACGGAGGATTGCATACAATTTTATCCACGGAACACGGTTCAATATACTTTGGTGCTTCTACAGCATCAGTATGTATAACTGTGGCTATCCCTTCCAGGTGATTCAGCCTGATATTTCTTTCTGTGAGTTCAGCTGCTTCCGCCTGTATATCCAGTGCATAATATTTTTTCCCTTTGTTCCTTCCTTTCAGGAGAAGTACAAGGACACCGTTTCCCGTTCCAAAGTCAGCGACAACATCACTTTCCCTGATTTCTGCAAAATGAGCCAGAATAACAGAATCCATCCCAAAGCGGAATGAATTCTGCTTCTGGATCAGTTTCAGTCCTTCCAGCTGAAGATCTTCTATTGTTTCATCTTCTTTGAGAATAATACCCACCTGCGTCCTCCCTAAAATCAGGGATGTGCCTGCATGCACATCCCTGATTGATTACATAACATTTCCTGATATCAGATATCGATCACAACAGGATTCTCTTCCTTCTCTTCATCCTGTTCCTGTACGCAGGTACTGAACAGGCTCTGATAAAGCTTGATATATTCCTTCGCGGAATGATCCCAGCTGAAATCGCCGTTCATGCCGCGCAGCTGCAGTTTCTTCCAGATATCGGGATAGTTTGTATAATACTCACAGGCTCGTTCAATGGTATGAAGCATATCATGAGCATTGTAGTTGAAAAACGTAAATCCATTTCCTTCGCCGTTAAAATCATTATAACTGAGCACGGTGTCACGAAGTCCGCCGGTCTCTCTGACAATCGGAATCGTTCCGTATCTCATAGCGATCATCTGGCTGAGCCCGCAAGGTTCAAACTGGCTGGGCATAAGGAACATGTCAGCACCGGCATATATTTTATGAGCCAGCGTATGATCCATGGTAAATCTGGCAGCAACCCTGCCTTTGTACTCCGTTTCAGCCCAGCTGAACAGATTGAAATACCTTCCTTCTCCCATGCCAAGAACAACCAGCTGTACATCGTGCCGCATAATATCGGCAATCACATAATCAACCAGATCAAGTCCCTTCTGGTTGCTCAGGCGCCCGACCATACCGATAACCGGTACGTCTGCTTTCACTTCAAGTCCAAGTTCTTCCTGAAGGTTGAGTTTGCATTCAGCCTTTCCCTGCATATTGCCGGCTGAATAGTTTGCCTTGATTTTTCGGTCCGTTGAAGGATCATATTCCTTCATATCAATACCATTCAGTACGCCCTTCAGTTCCCTGTGCCTTGCACGAAGCAGACCATCCAGCCTTTCTCCGTAATAGGCTGTCTGTATTTCTTCAGCATAGGAGGGACTTACGGTTGTGATAAGGTCTGTGTATACCAGGGCGGCTTTCATAAAATTGGCGCAGCCAAAGCACTCCAGTTTGTCATCTGTCCACAGACTGTCACCCAGGCCCAGAATATCCTGTACCTCCCGGATTCCGAAAATTCCCTGATATTGCAGATTATGAATCGTAAAAACTGTTTTTATATTAGCGTAGAACGGCAGATGGGCATACTGTATTTTCAGGAGAGCAGGAACCATGCCGCTTTGCCAGTCATGTGCATGAATAATATCAGGCTGGAAATCCACCAAGGGAAGCATATTCAGCGCACCCCGGCAGAAGAAGCCGAAGCGTTCATATTCATCTCCGCCCATACCATAGATATAGGGACGGCCAAAATAATATTTATTGTCCATAAAATACCATTTCACGCCGTCTTTTTCGATCATTTCAATACCGCAGTACTGGCGCCGCCATCCCAGCTGCACTTCAAAATCACATACATGGGACATTTTCTGCATGTATTCCTGCGGAATTGTACTGAATTGCGGAATGATTACACGAACGTCATGTCCTTCTTTCGCCAGAACCGGAGCTAATGCTCCGACAACATCGGCAAGTCCGCCTGTTTTTACGAATGGTACTGACTCACTGGCGACAAAAAGAATCTTCATTTTGTAACAACACTCCCTTATGATCAGATAACCACGTTCTTGGCAATTACAATCGGATAAGCCTCCGGCCCGATCAGTTTCGTGTTCTTTTTGATTACAGTCTGTTTGTCAAGGATACAGTTCTCAATATAAGCTCCCTCCTGTACCTGACCATCCTGCATGATAATACAATTTTTCACATGGGCATTCGGAGCTACACGGACGCCTCTGAAGAGAACGCTGTTCTCTATTTTTCCTTCTATCTGGCATCCGTCGGCTACCAGAGAATTGACAGAATGCGATTCAGCGCTGTAAAACGCCGGCATTTCATCCCTTACTTTCGTAAATACAGGCAATTCATCAATAAACAGTTTTTTCCTGATTTCCGGTTTCAGGATATCCATATTGAACTTGAAATAACTCTGTACGGAATCAATATTCCAGCATACTCCGGTATATTCAAACGCATTTACCTTGGCCTGCTTTTCCTGTACGAGTTTCAGAAGCAGATCCCTTGCAAGGTCATGAAGTCCGTGAGCTACTGCTTTATCAACAAGTTCTTTCAGGAATTCCCTTTTCATCAGGCAAACCTGCATAAAAGTGTTATCATAGTTCGGATGTGTCGGCTCAACTTCTATATCTTTTACATTTCCATCCTGATCCAGTGAAATATATGTTCCGAATTCATCGCGTTTCATGGATGGATCCTTTGTATACATCAGCGTAATATCTGCACCGGTGTTTTCATAAAACGCAATCATATCCTTGAAATGCGCATTATAAATGATATTGCTGTTGCTGAGCACAACCAGTTCCTGTTTACTTCTGTTAAGATAATCTGTATTTGAACGGAGTCCGTCAAGCACGCCGGGATACAGTCCTACATTTTCACGCGTAAGGAAAGGCGGCAGAATATGAAGGCCGTTTGTCTTTCCATGCAGATCCCATTCTTTTCCCGAGCCAAGATGGTCCATCAGGCTGTGATAATTTTTCTGCATGATAACACCGATATTTTTCATTCCGCCGTTTACCATGCTGGATACAAGAAAATCGATTACGCGGAAACGACCTGCAACAGGAAGTGCGGCAATAGCACGGATAATTGTCAGTTCGCGAAGCCTGGCATCATTTTCACCGGTGTAAATTATCCCCATTACATCCTTCATCTTATATTATCTTCCTTTCGTACATTTCGTCAGCTTTCAAAAAGTATAGGATTCATCTACCTGTGTACCTGACGGAACGGAAACACCTGCCGGCAACGTCACACCCTGCCCGATTACAGCGATATTTCCACTGTCTTCGCCAATGATGGATCCAGCGCCGACGGTTGCATTTTCAGCCACGATGGAACGGCGTACGATGGCGCCTCTTTTTATGATGCTTCCCGGCATTATGACACTGTACTCAATGTCAGCGCCTTCTTCAACGACCACACCGGCAAACAGAACAGAGTGATTAACTTTTCCATATACTTCACAGCCTTCGGTGATCAGCGTGTCTGTCACAACAGCCCCCTCAGAAATATAATGAGGCGGCATACCCGGATTCTTGGAATAGATGCGCCAATTTTTATCATGCATATTCATTGGCATGGGATTATCGATAAGATCCATATTGGCCTCCCACAGGCTTTCTATGGTACCCACATCTTTCCAGTAGCCATTAAAATCATAAGCAACAAGAACCTGCTTGTCCCTGAGCATGTTCGGTATAATGTTTTTACCAAAGTCATTGGAACTGTTTTTGTCTGCCTCATCCTCTGTAAGATAATGACGCAGCTTCTCCCATGTGAAAATATATACACCCATGGAAGCTTTATTACTCTTGGGGTTCTGAGGTTTTTCCTCAAATTCAACAATTGTGCCGTCCGGATCAGTATTCATGATTCCGAAACGGGATGCCTCCTCCCAGGGAACTTCGCGTACGGCGATTGTCGCATCTGCTCCGTGACTGATGTGGTAATCCAGCATCGCGTTATAATCCATTTTATAGATATGATCACCGCTGAGTATCAGCACATAATCTGGATGATACTGTTCAATGAACGCCATGTTCTGATAAATGGCATTTGCCGTACCGCGATACCATTCCCCGCTTTTCCCTTTCTGGTAAGGGGGCAGCACAAAAACACCGCCATTGGAGATATCCAGGTCCCATGGTGCTCCGCTTCCGATGTATGCGTTCAGTTCAAGGGGCTGGTACTGTGTCAGTACACCAACCGTGTCAATTCCGCTGTTAGTGCAGTTGCTTAGGGGGAAATCTATAATCCTGTATTTCCCTCCATAAGGAACAGCGGGTTTTGCAACATTTTTTGTCAGTATACCAAGGCGGCTGCCCTGGCCTCCGGCCAGAAGCATCGCAATGCAGGTCTTCTTTCTTAACACGCTTTACACGCTCCTTTTTCATGCGGAATATTGTTAT
>Ga0310690_10005415_pt1 | contig 17313 bp, 11 predicted proteins | sample AusTroGonzalo_MG_2_FD_207661 | JGI IMG/M metagenome (GOLD analysis project Ga0310690, IMG submission 207661) | Bovine rumen microbial communities from tropical cattle in Woodstock, Queensland, Australia - Gonzalo_04 (v2) (version 2) | ecosystem: Host-associated > Mammals > Digestive system >...
CCAGCCTCGATCACAGTGCATGGAAGATTTTTTCCCTCGGCACTGAACACGGAAGTCATACCGACTTTCTTTCCAATAATACCAGGCATTTGGTGTTTAATTTATTGTTAATTAATGTGTTACATATTCCTGCGCATTTTTCGCAGGGCTGCAAATGTACGGAGAATTCTCCAAACGGCCAAACATTTTCGAATTTTTGTTGTTCTGAAACAGACACTTAAGTCGCTCAGCCCGCCCATCCCGATACCACCCGCCAGCTTCGCTTTTCGCCAAACAGGCGCAAGCGCATCTCCCTCCTGGCCCCTTCTCGCGCTTCTCTCCTTGCGCCTACCCCCGATTTCGGCCCTTGGCGCAAAACAACCAGCCTCACAGCGCCGTTGATGACCGATAAATTTGCGCCAGTTTGGCGGAATTGGGCCGAAAAAGGGTGGCGGGGTTGAGGGAGAATCGAGTTAGCGGGACATCCGGATACCGACGAGGAACATCCGGCCGCGGAGGGCGGTGACGGAGGTGGTGGTGTGGTAGGTGGAGATGCTTTCGCGGCGGTATTCGGTCGCGTTCAGCAGGTTGCGGCATTCGACGAAGAGCGTGGCGTTCTTCAGCAGCCAGCTTGCGGAGACTTTGATGAGAGGCGTGTTGGAAACCGTCATGCCCGGAATCTCGTTCCAGAGCCAATGGACTGTGGCATCCAGCGCGAGCGCTTTGACGGGCTTTAGGCGCAGCGAGCCTTTGATCTGCGCCATTCGCGTGCGCCGCTGAGAGCCCCCATTCACGTAGTTGATGTCGAAGCTGCCTCTGACATCCGTCGAGAACCACCAGACGGGGTTGCTCGTGAAATTCAGTTGCGTGTGCAACTGGGAACTCCGGTAATCGAGCGGCACGCCCTGGAGGTATTCCTGCATCTGGTTGTCCATCCAACTGGCTTGCAGCTCCACCACAAAGGCCTTCAGGCCGAAGTACTTTTTGAGTGAGCCGCTGACGCTCCAGCCCGATGTAGCCGTAGCCAGCGGGAGGTAATACTGATACGTGAGCGGCTCCGTCCAGACACTGGCAGAGGCCCGGTTGCTGCCGCCCATCGAATACGAACCAGAAAGGCTCGCGAAGAACATCGCAGGCATATCGCTCCAGCGAAGTGTAGCCTGCGTATTCCACCGCGCAGTGCGGCGGAGGCTGTCGGCCGTGGCAAGCGAGCGCCACGACTGCATTACCGCCGCATCCAGCAGCGATTCGGTGTCCGAGCGGGTCAGCGAATAGGATGAGAACGCTGTAAGTTCGATTTGCTGTGAGAGCTTCCAATTCAGCGAAAGGATGGGGTTGACCGTGGGATAGAGCAGGTTGTTCCGACCTTTCAGCAGCAGGTAATGCAGCGTGGCGGGCAAGGCCAGCGTGAGTTTCGCCCTGCCTAGCGTCACGGCATCGGAGAAACGCACCGAGGGTCGAAGAGCCAGTGCGGAGAGCGTGCCGGAGGTATTCACTCCGAAAAGCGCTTCCGGGAGTGGCAGGTCCGTAGCCTCGGATTCCCGACTGACATAGGCCAGCGCGGCACCTGTCGTCAACCCGATGCGATGCCGGCCTTTGATCCAGTTCTGCGTAACACGGACATCTGCCGAAAAGTCCTGGAAGAAATAGCGCTGGCCATATTCTTGTCCGGCTGTAGTGTACAAGGCTTCGTGCTGTCCCCGGCGATACTTGCTGTCACTCCCGATTTCTATCGACTGGCTGTCGGATGTCCTGCGGATAACTTTCAGGTTGTTCTCGAGTTTGAGGGTCGGCAGATCATAGTGCTCCTCGTAAGGGCGGGTGTTTCCGAGCAGTTGGGAGTTGTTGCTACGCAACTGCCCCGCCACCGTCAGTTCATCGCTGACATAGCGCTGGGGCGCGTTGTCTTCATAGGCAAGGGTGCCGGAGAAATAGCCGCGCCGGTCATCCATCGTGCGCGATTCCCGGATGGTCAGCGAGGTTCCGTCTACGAAACGGATCTCGTCCATGCTTTCAGATGCCTCGTTGTACCGCTCGCCGGCTGCGTGCATCACTATCCGCAGTTGCCGCGTCTCGCCGAGTTTCACCAGATGGTTGAATGAGCCCAGCCCGGAAAGGTTGTCGTACCAGTATTCCTTGGGAAGCGACAGGTAGCTGCGGCCCGGGTTCAGCCGGGAGCGCATGTCGCCGTCCACCTCGCCGGACGTGATGAGGTAAGCGCCGGGACCGCGGCCCAGGACGGACTGGCGCTGCAATTCCTGCAGGATGTCGCCGCCATCGTTGTTTCCTTTTACGAGGAAGAGGCTCTGGCGTTTCTTTCCGAAGTTCGAGACCATGGCCCGCGCCTCAAAAATCGGGAAGGGTGGCAGGCCGAGCACGGCGTCACCCGAGAACATCCAGGTACTCCGGACGCTCTCTTTCAGGATGATGTTGATGGCGCTGCGGTCGGTCTGCGACAGGTCCTGCAGGGCGCGAACGGGTTGGTGGTTCTGATAGACTTCGACCCGGGCTATGGCGTCGGCCGAAAGGTTATTGGTCACGGTGCCGTACTGTGACCCCATCAAGTCGAGACCCTCCACATATAGTTTCCCGATGTATTTGCCATTGTGCCGGATGCCGCCCGAAACCGTGACCTCGATGCCGGGCAGTTTTTCCAGTAACTCGCCCATCGAGCGTTCCGTGCCGTCCCTGAAAGCGCCGGCCGTGTAGGAGAGCGTATCGCCGCGCTCTTCCACGACACTGGCCGTCACCTGCGCCGCCTTCAGTTCAGCCCGTTTCTCCGTCAGCTCCACGACGATGCCCTGCGTCTTCCCGGCCGTCAGCGGCAACGTCACCGCTGCATAGCCCATCATCGACACCCGCAGCTGGTCCAGTGCCACGCCTTCCGGCACTTTCAGCATGAATCGTCCCTCGCCGTCGCTGTAGCCGTAGGTCTTCTGCTGCTGGCCGGACAGGCCCAGGACGAACGCTCCCGCCACCGGCTCCCTGGATTTGGCGTCGCGCACCAGACCAGTCACAGCGGTCTGGGCCAGCGCGACGGAACAGGCAGCCAGCATGGCTAACAGCAGACAAGTTAAACGTTTATACACGGTTAGAAACGTTTAAAAACGTTTATATACGGTTATTTCTTGGTTTTCCAGTATTCGACGGGAATCAAGGGAATGTACGGCGGCGCCTGGACGGGAACCATCTTGCCCGTCTCGTCCCGTGTCATGATGGTTGTGCCGGAGGCCGATATATTTGCAGCAAAAGAAATATCATTGTGCATCTTCACAACGACAGCCTGTGCATCTTTGAAGTCGTACTCATAGACAGCGAGCGCGCCGTTTTCACTAGTGTGGTTTCTCATCCAGTCGATGAGAAACTCCGCCCGATGATTATCGGCCAAAGGCACGATACCCGTCAGCTGGAAAACAATAAACTGGTCCGCATCCCTTGCTTCTACAATCAGTCCCGGCAGACCCCAAAGCAACCAGGGGCCAGCTTGTATCGGAACTTCCTCCGTGAACCACGCCGTCCAGTCGCGTCCCAGATAGCGGGCCACAGCCTTGCGGCAAGGATAGCCGGCTATCTCCTTCTCCTCGTCCGATATCGCCCAGGTTGGCATTTCGAGTTGCCCGTTGCCGATGATTGTCTGCAAGAACTTATCATACTGGGTAAACGTTCCCGCTGGATGGTCAACCTCTGTCATCCAATGGGTACCGCCCTTAACGCGGGTCAGTTGCCCGGCCGCCTCGTTATTCAGCATCTTTCCGTCCTTGAAAGAGAATGAAAACAGGGAGTCATACACGAAATCCCGCTCACTGTAGAACAACGAACGTCCCTCGTAGATATCCAACTGCAGATCCTGATACATCTTGTAGCCTTTTTCCGGGTCGTCTTTTTTCTGGTGCATGTAGGTGCAGCGAATGTTCTGTGCTCCAGCCGGCGAGGTCCACATAGAAAGCGGCAACAGCAGTGCCAGCGTCAGGATCAGGCAAATAGTGATATTATCTATTTTCATAGTGTTCGGGATTGATGTCAAGATAGCAAGTATAAATGATGGGAACCTTCTTTCTATCGCGTTCAATGGAAATCCACTGCGGCGAGGCCTTCATAGCCCGAAGGATTTCCTTTTCCAGAGCGGGATGGGTCGTTCCCAATAGTTTGGGCTCCTGCAGAACGCCGTTTTCGTCTACTTTGAAATCCAGGATGATACGGCCTTTCAGACCAGCGTTGCGACATTCCTTCGGGTAACGGATTTCCTGATACATCCATTGTTGGAATTCTTCTCCGTTGTGAATCAGTATCGGACAGGACCGATCGGCCATCAACAGCGTAGTACCGCCCAGCAGCGGCAGGACCAGCAGGAGCAGGGCTCGCTGCCAGGCCGGGGTTGAGGGCCTGCGCATCTGTCGGATGCGGAGTTTTAGCTGGGCGTGGTTGAAGCCATTGGCCTGCAGGAATTGCGTTTCGCCGATGGCTTTGCGGATCAGGAGTTTCTGATATTGCACGCCGTCGATTCCCTGTTTCAGCACGGCGTTGTCGGCTTCATATTCATGCAGCAATTTGAGTTCTCCCTGGCAGATCCAGACCAGCGGATTGAACCATTGAAGGATGCTCAGCCCACCGAAAAAGAGCAGGTCCCAGGAGTGCCCGCAGCGCACGTGCGCCTGCTCGTGTGCAAGGATGGCCGGCAGGTTTTCATAATCGCTGCGGCTCATCAGGATGTTGTGCATCCAGCTGAACGACGGGATATCGCGGTCCAGCAGATAGAGCCGGCAGCCATTGTACGACTCGTACGGTGTGCGGCGAAGCAGCCGGAACATCCGCAGATAAGACCACGCCTCTACGACAAGTACGGTGATTGCCCCGATGACATAGAGAAAGAGCAGGATGTGAAGCCAGGAGAAAGTTTCTATAGAATTAACGGTGGATATTTCCGATATTCCAGATGCTTCCGGTACTCCAGTGCTGGCAGCCGTCTCAGTGGAAGCCAGTCCGGCCGATGCCGACAGCCGGTCAGTCAGCTCGGAATAGAGTGTCGGCCCGTTTATCTCCACGTGCAACAGGGGCAACAGCAGGCAGACGACCGTGCCGACCAACAAGACGAACCGGTTGAAGCGGAACGCACTGCTGCGGCGCAACACCAACAGGAAAAAGGTGTAGAAGACAGTCAGATAGAGTGCGCTCCGCAGTAGGTATGTGAGGAATCCTGCCATTATCCTTCACTTTCGATTTCGGCAATCAACGCTTTGAGTTCCGCCAGGCCCATCTTTTCTTCCTTCACGAAGCGAGAAATCATCCGGGCATAGGAACTGTCATAAAATTTCTTAACCAGTAGGTCGACGGCCTGGCCGGCAAAGTCGCTTTCAGGCACGAGGGCATGGTAGCGATAGGCATTTGCGAACTTCTCCCGCACGACATACCCCTTGTCTTCGAGGAAGCCCAGCTGCGTTGCCAGGGTATTGTGGTGAGGTTTGGGATCCGGATAGTATTTCGCGAGGTCCTGGATAAATAAATCGCCATGCGACCATAAGATGCGCATGATCTCTTCTTCTTTGGCGGTAAGTTTTTTCATATCGACCGTAAAATTACGTTTTCTTTCTGACATCTCCTATTTTTTTAGTAGTTTTCGCCAAATTGGCGCAAATTTATCGGTCATCAACGGCGCTATGAGGCTGGTTGTTTTGCGCCAAGGGCCGAAATCGGGGGTAGGCGCAAGGAGAAAGGCGCGAGAAAGGGCCAGGAAGGGGATAGGCTTGCGCCTAATTGTCTAAAAGTGAAGACAAGACATGGTATATTTGCGTAGAGAAACCAATAGCATCTTTTACGAATGAAAACTCTTATAACTGAACTGACGCAACGCGCAGAAATCTATGCGCAAGAATCAATCGAAGATTATTTGGAGCACGAAGACGCTTTCGAGGCCGTCAAGGAAGATTATATCCAAGGCGGCCTGGCTGTCCTGGATATCCTGAAAGAATACTTACCGGACGTGGGCCCGGATTTCCGTCTCGGGGAGTCTGACAAGAGTTGAGAGTTGCCGGAAGGTCAACCGATACTCGTGGCGGAGTTGCTGTGCCACGGCAATCCGCTGAGTGCCGCTGAGTCGGCGCGGGTCGCGCGTGCCGTAATGTTGCTTGCAGAGGTCACCACAGATTTTTCGGGCTTCGAGATCTTCGAAGTTTACTCCGCGATAATCAGCCATCCGCAGATTCATCTCTTCTTCCCGTTTTTTGGGACTCGATGTCCATACGCGGAAGCGGTTGTATGTTTGGTAAATGTTTTCGAATCGGGGTACATCGATGTAGTTGCCCGGCAGGATGAAACCGTTGCAGACCAGCCAGCTGTCAGGAATGGTCAACTTTCGTGAGTGCAGCAATTTCCGCTTGATGAGGGCATCCTGGTCGCCAAAACGCTCAGGCTGATGGATCACGCTGGCATCGTCGAAGAGCCAGACTGGCGTATGGAAGCGGTTTCGGAAATACATGGATCCCGTTCCCCAGCGATAGTCGTAATACATGACCGGCTTACCATCCTTAGTCGGCTGGATAACGGTGTAGACAGCTACGTTGCGGAGGTAGTCCTCGTCGTCACCGATGGGGTAGAGTTCGCAGTGCAGAAGCAATTCGGTATCTCCGGTCCGGGTGGCTGCCGCATGATGCCGGTATAGGTTTTCATACAGAAGCATGAACGCCAGGCAATCTTCATAAGTACCCCACAGCAGGATGTGCGGATGACTGTCCTCGAGGGAAAAGGAAACGATAACAATCTGGGAATTGGCGGCGCAGACGCCGATCAGGTTGAAGGCGGCATAGTAATCGGCCTTGCAAATGATGAAGTTGCGGGCGTCGGCGCCCTTGGCGCAAATGTGGTAAAATTGTTTTCGGTTCATCGTCTTCTCTCACGCCTCATGCTCCCGCCACCTTCGTCGATGACCGTAGATGAAATCGTTCCTTACAAAGTTGGCGCATTCTCGACAGAAAACCAAATAATTCTGTTGCCCCCGATGACGTTTTGCTATTTCCGTCGAAGTGGCGCAATGACATCGGTCTTCCAGGGCATTGTAGCACCGATTGCTTTGCGCCAAGGGCCGAAATCGGGCGGTGGTGCAAGAGGAATACCACCAGAGGAGCGTGTGAGGGGGATGCGTCTGCGCCTGTTTGGCTGTCCCGTAGATTTTTCGTAAATTTGGGAATTGCTTTGAACAAACATAACAAATCAATTCCCATATGAAGAAATCCATGCTTTTCGCGGCTGCGTTGATGGTGACCCTCAGCGCGTTTGCCGCCAAACCGCCGCTCGACCATTCGGTGTACGACAATTGGAAGAGCGTGAGCGGACTCACCGTGCAGAACGACGGTGACTGGGCCCGCTGGACCGTCGCCCCGCAGGAGGGAGACGTGGTGCTCCATCTGTATAATGTGAAGACGGGCAAAGTCTACGACATCCCGCGTGCTTCGCAGGCCAAGATTTCGGAAGATGCTACGAAGGTGTTCTTCCGCATCGCCCCGACTTTCCAGGAGACCCGCCAGGCAAAGATCGACAAGAAGAAACCCAACGAGACGCCCAAGGACTCGATCGGCATCCTCGACCTGGCCACCGGCAAGATCGACAAGTTCCCGATGGTGAAGGGATTCAAGACCGGCGACAAGCTTACCGGCTTCGTGGCCTTCCAGGAGGCGGAGAAACCCGCTTCGAAGGACAAGAAGGGCCCGAAGGAGGGCGCGCCGAAGCCTGAGGGCGCCGAAAAGCCCGAAATGCCGGCACCTGGCGCCATGCCCGGTCCCGGGATGCCGCCGCCTCCGGGCGCTCCGGGCGCCATGCCCGCCGGCGGCCCCGGTGCGGCCCCCGCTCCCGGCGCCAAGAACGACAACCTCTACGTGCTGAACATCAAGACCTTGGCTATCGATACCATCCCTTGCGTCGAGAGCTATATCTTCTCGAAGAAGGGCGACAAGATTGCCTACATCACCAAACCCGACAAGAAGGACAGCGTCAATGTGCGCGGCGTCTTCCTCTACGATCCCGCCACGAAGGCCAAGACCGAAGTGATTACGGGCGAAAAAGCCGCCACGTTCAAGACCTTGTCGTTCAATGACGACGCCACCCGGCTGGCCTTCTTCGGCACGCTCGACACGGCCAAGGACGCCAAGAAACAGCTCGCGCTCTACCTCTCCGAGGGCGGCGCGGCCCGCGAACTGGTGCCCCGCGATGCGAAGGGCCTGCCCAAGGGCTGGAAGCTGGGCGACGCCCGCGCCGCGGAATTCCACGACAACTACCTGACCTTCGGCACCTGCCCCATCCCGCGCGAGAAAGATACCACGCTGGTGGAATTCGAGCAACCCAAACTCGACATCTGGGTGTGGAACGACGAGTACATCCAGCCCGTGCAGAAGAACAACCTGCGCCGTGAGCAGGCCCGCACCTACCTGGCCAAGGTCAACTACGACGGCAGCGGCCTCGTGCAGCTGGCCGACGAGAACATCCCGGAAGTCCGCATCGGCGACAAGAACCAGCAGGACTATATCATCGTGACCACCGACAAGCCGTACCGCGTGCAGCGCAGCTGGAGCTATGCCGCACACAATGACATCTACAAGATGTCGCTCAAGGACGGCCACCGGGAACTCATCATGAAGGACGCTCCGTTCAGCAGCTACGCCATTTCGCCCGACGGCGCCTACGCAGTCGCTTTCCATTCCAAGGAAAACAACTGGTACCTGTATACCCTGGCTACCGGCGAGTTCAAGGAACTCACCTCGCAGCTAGGCGTCACGTTCTGGAACGAAGAAGACGACCACCCGGCCGATCCGGGTGCCTGGGGCCGCGCCATCTGGTCGGAAGACAGCAAGTTCTTCTGGATCCCGGACCAGTACGACCTCTGGCAGTTCGACCCGAAGGGCGCCGTGGCTCCGTTCCGCGTGACGGAAGGCAAGGGCCGCGAGACCAAGACCACGTACAACTACACGAACCCGTACTCCGACCCGGACGCCCGCGGCCCGATCGGCTTCGGCGCCGCCGAAGTGAAGACCGGCAAGCCCGCCTGGTTCACGACCTTCAACAACGTGACCAAGGAGCGCGGCTACGCGATGAAAGACCTCACCAAGAAGAAGGCGAAACTCCAGAAGATGTACGAAGGACCGTATGCCTTCAACAGCCTGGCCGTATCGGCCGGCAAGAAGGGCGACGCCTACATCTATACCCGCGGCAACTTCGAGGACGGCAACAACGTCTGGATGACGAAGGACAACTTCAAGACGCAGCAGCAGATGAGCGACATCAACCCGCAGCAGCGCGACTACAACTGGGGAACCGTGGAACTCGTGAGCTGGACCAGCGAGGACGGCAAGCCGCTCGAGGGCCTGCTCTTCAAGCCCGAGAATTTCGATCCGACAAAGAAGTATCCCGTGATGATCTACTTCTACGAGAAGAACTCCGAGACGCTCTACAACTCCCGCGTCCCCGCGCCGAGCGCCTCGACGGTCAACATCCCGTATTTCGTGAGCAACGAATACATCGTGTTCGTGCCCGATCTCGTGTATACCGACGGACACCCCGGCCAGAGCTGCCTCAAGTGCCTGATGCCGGGCGTCGACATGCTGTGCGAATATCCGTGGGTGGACGGTGACAACATGGCCATCCAGGGCCAGAGCTGGGGCGGCTACCAGGTGGCCTACCTCATCACCCAGACGAACCGCTTCAAGGCGGCGGGTGCCGGTGCCCCGGTCAGCAACATGACCAGCGCGTACGGCGGCATCCGCTGGGAGAGCGGCATCGCGCGCACGGGCCAGTATGAGGAGGGCCAGAGCCGCATCGGCAAGGACCTCTGGGACGGCTTCGACCTCTATGTGGAGAATTCCCCGCTGTTCCACGTACCCAACGTGACGACTCCCGTGCTGATCATGCACAATGACGCGGACGGCGCCGTGCCGTGGTGGCAGGGCATCGAGTTCTACAACGGCCTGCGCCGCCTCGGCAAGCAGGCCTGGATGCTGCAGTACAACGACGAGGCGCACAACCTGCGCGAGCGCCGCAACCGCAAGGACCTGAGCATCCGTCTCAGCCAGTTCTTCGACCACTTCCTGAAGGGCGCTCCGATGCCCGTCTGGATGTCGAAGGGTGTGCCCGCCACGCTGAAAGGCATCGATCTGGGGTATGGATATGAAGAAGCTGAATAATATGAAAAGACTCCTTACGCTCTTTGCAATCATGGCCCTTGTGAGCGCCTGCGGCGAGAAGGCCGCCAATGAACCCGTGCTGGAGAAGCACGACGTCGCCATCGTGGACGGCCACTTTACGCCCGAGATCATGCACCAGCTGGGCAAGATCACCGACCTGCAGGTATCGCCCGACGGGACGAAAATCCTTTACGGCGTGGCCTATACGTCGATCGAAGAGAACCGCAGCAACCGCAACCTCTTCGTGATGAACGTCGACGGCAGCGACAACCACCAGCTGACCCATTCGCCCAAGAGCATCAGCAACGCCCGCTGGATTGAAGGCGGCAAGCGGATCGCCTACCTCAAGGGAGGGCAGATGTACGTGATGAACGCCGACGGCACGGACATCCGCTGCGTGAGCGATGTGCCCGGCGGCATGTCCGAGTTCAAGATCCACCCCGACGGCACGTACGTGATGTACGTCTCTGAATTCAAAGTGGCCAAGAAGCCGGTCGATATCTATCCCGACCTGTCCAAATCCACGGCCCGGACCATCGAAGGCCTGATGTACCGCCACTGGGACCACTTCGTGGAAAACATCCCGCATACGTACTATGCCAAGTTCGACGGCAAGACCCTCGGCGAGGGCATCGACATCCTCGACGGCGCGCCGTTCGAGCTCCCCACCGAGCCCTTCGGCGGCCTGGAGCAGCTCGACTTCGCTCCGAACTCCCACCAGATTGCCTACTCCTGCCGCAAGCTCACCGGCCGCGACTACGCCTTCTCCACGAACACCGACATCTATGTCTACAACATGGAGGAGCAGCCCGGCGTGGGCCATCCGCAGTACAATGCCTCAGCCGGCATGATGGGCTACGACACCGAGCCCGTGTGGTCGCCCGACGGATCGACCATCGCCTGGCTGAGCATGGAGCGTGACGGCTACGAGGCCGACAAGGTGCGCCTGTTCATCTCCCCGATCGTCAGCGGCGAACGCATCGAACTGTCGAAGAACTTCAAGTACAATGTGGGTTCGCCCGTCTGGTCGCCCGACTCGAAGGAGATCTATTTCAACGCCGAAGTGGAAGGCGTCAAGGAGATTTGGAAGACCGACCTGCAGGGCAACTTCACCCGCGTCACACCGGCGCATGAGTGGGCCGACTTCGGCAGCCCGATCCTTGTGGGTGACCGCATCATCACCACGCAGACCACGCTGATGCACCCCGCTGAGATCGTTTCTGTGTCGCTCGCCAACGGAACCTGGACGCAGCTATCGCATGAGAACGACGCCATCTTCGCGCAGCTCGAGACCCCGACCGTCGAGGAGCGCTGGATTCCGACCACCGACGGCAAGAAGATGCTCACCTGGGTGCTCTATCCGCCCAAGTTCGACAAATCGAAGAAGTATCCGGCCATCCTGCTCTGCCTCGGCGGCCCGCAGAATGCCATCACGCAGGGCTGGTCGTACCGCTGGAACTACCGCCTGATGGCCTCGCAGGGCTACATCGTGATCCTGCCGAACCGGCGCGGCACGACGGCCTTCGGCCAGGAGTGGTTCGAACAGATTTCCGGTGACTACATCGGCCAGAACATGCGCGACTACTTCTCCGCAGCCGACGCCCTGAAGGCGGAGCCGTATGTGGGCAAGATGGCCGCGGTGGGCGCCAGCTACGGCGGCTACTCGGTGTACTACCTGGCAGGTATCCACCAGGGCCGCTTCTCGGCCTTCATCGCGCATGCCGGCATCTTCAACGAGGAGTCGATGTATATCTCCACCGAGGAGATGTGGTTCCCCGACTGGGACAACGGCGGCTGCAAGCAGCCCGGCGTCTACATGGCGGGCTCGCCGTGGAGCAAGAACCCGGCTGCCGTGCGTCACTATGCCAACTCGCCGCACAAGCTCGTGCAGAACTGGGACACCCCGATCCTGGTGACGCACGGCGAACTGGACTACCGTGTGCCCGTCGAACAGGGCATGTCGGCCTTCAACGCCGCCCAGATGATGGGCGTCCCTTCGAAGATGATCCTCTTCCCCGACGAGAACCACTGGATCCTCAAGCCCCAGAACTCCATCCACTGGAACCGGGAGTTCTTCGCCTGGCTGGATCAGTACTGCAAATAAACGGTGTGCGGGAGCATAATCAAGCAGATTTACTCCCGCAACGTTCAAAAATGGTCACTCGGGAGCAAATCAGCTTTATTTTGCTCCCGAGTGTCATAATAATCAGCAGAGCTTCAGGAATACCTCGATGGCCTGGTATTCGGCCATGCCGAGCTCGTCGTAGAGGCGGGCGGTGTTCTGGGTGCGCTCTTCGGCGCGCTGCCAGAATTCGCGGGAGTCGTCGCCCGGGAAGGGGACGATGTCTTTCTGCGAAAGGTGGCGGAAGATGGCGTGGCGTTTCATGATGACCTCGTCGGGGCTTAGGGGGACGGCCATGTCGACACGGCCGAGTTCCCATTCCATCCAGGCGCCGCGGTAGAGCCAGATGTGTGTGTCGGCGATCCAGGGATGGCCTTCTTCGCGGAGCTGCTCCACGGCTTCGAGCGCGGCTTCGGTACAGACGCGGTGCGTGCCGTGCGGGTCGGCCAGGTCGCCGGCCATGAAGATCATGTGCGGCTTGAGGTCGCAGATGAGTTGCTTGATGATGTCCACGTCGGCTTGCGTGCGCGGGTTCTTCTTGATGCCGCCCGACTCGTAGAACGGGAGGTTAAGGAAGTGCGCGTTGTGATTGTCGTCGAGCCCGAAGGAGCGGACGGCGCCCCGGGCCTCGCTGCGGCGGATGGCTCCCTTGATGGCGAGCAGCGCGCGCGGCTCCGGCTCGCCCGGCACCTTGCTGTCGATGAGGGCCTTCACCTCATCGAACTTATCGGCGAAACCCAGCTGGTAGGCGCAGTCCATGTGCTGCAGCACCACGTCGTCGTGCACCGCCACGTTGCCGGAGGTCTCGTACGCCACGTGGACGTTGTGGCCCTGGCTGGCCAGGCGGATGAACGTGCCGCCCATCGAGATGACGTCGTCGTCGGGGTGCGGCGAGAAGATCAGCACGGTCTTCGGGAACGGCTTGGCCGCCACGGGGCGTGTGGCGTCGTCGGCATTGGGCTTGCCGCCCGGCCAGCCGGTGATGGTATGCTGCAGGTCGTTGAACACGTCGATATTGATCTTGTCGTAGGGCCCGAACTTCTCAATGAGTTCGTCGAGCGAGTTGTCGAGATAGTCTTTCTCCGTAAGCTTGAGGATGGGCTTGTGGACGGTCTGGCAGAGCCACACCACGGCGCCGCGGATGAACTTGCGCGTCCAGTCGCACGGGCCGATGAGCCATGGCGTGACCACGCGGGTCAGCTGCGAGGCGGCGTTCTGGTCCACGTAGAAACTGATATCCTCGTGTCCCTGCAGGAGCGAGGCGGGGCAGGCGGTGTCGGGATCGCCTTCGGCGATGGCCTTCACGGCCGCGGCCTTGTTCTCGCCCCAGGCCATCAGGATGATCTTCTTGGCGGAGGCCATGGTGCCGATGCCCAAGGTGATGGCCATGGTGGGCGTGGCGCCCAAGTCGCCCAGGAAGTTGCGCGACTGGATCTTCCGCGACGCGTGCGAGAGACGGACGGTACGGGTGCGGCTCTGGGCCGTGGTACCGGCTTCGTTGAAGCCTACCTGGCCTTTCTCGCCGATGCCGATCACCAGCAGGTCGAGTCCGCGGGCCAGCTTGTCGAATTCCTCGTTGTACTCGTTGATACGGTCTTTCGGCACGCTGCCGTCGGGGATGTGGATGTTCTCCTCGAGGATGTCCACCTTGTCGAGCAGGGCCTTGTGCAGCTGCAGGTTGCGGCTCTGGTACTCTTCCTTCGTGGAGGGGTAGTATTCGTCGATGGAGACGACTTCCACGTTCTTGAACGACACTTCGCCCGCCTTGTAGCGGCGCGCGAGTTCGTTGTAGAGCGTGATGGGCGTGGATCCGGTGGTCAGGCCGAGGCGGAACAGGCGCCCATTGGTCTGATGGATGGCCTCGACGATGATGTCGGCCACGGCCTTGGAGGCCGGATGGGCATCTTCGTAGATGTGGGTCCAGATTTTTTCGTAGGAATGCAGGATTCCTTTCGGCAGGTCCTTCTCGATGAGACCGCCGTCGTACGGAAGGGTAAAATGCGCGCGTTTCATATCCTGAGGTTTCTTCTTGCAAATATAAGAAATATGGTGTTTTGTTTTGCGCCGATAAATTCGTATCTTTGAAAAATCTATCTAAAATCCGTACGCGATATGTTCGACAAACAAGTCTATATTTCCCGCAGGAAACGCCTCCTCGAGCAAGTGAAGGATGGCCTGATTCTGCTGTTGGGCAACAGCGAAGCCAGTTGCAACTACCTGGACAACCAATACCAGTTCCGCCAGGACAGCACGTTCCTGTATTTCTTCGGCCTCGACAAGCCCGACCTGGCCGCCGTGCTCGATGCCGAAACCGGCGAAGAAATCATTTTCGGCAACGACGTGGACATCGACGACATCATCTGGATGGGCCCGCAGCCCCTGCTCGCAGACCAGGCTGCCGAAGTAGGCGTGGCCAAGACAGCCCCTCTCGCAAAACTGGCTGACTGCCTGAAGGAAGCGCAGCAGAAAGGCCGCACCATCCATTTCCTGCCGCCCTACCGCAACCACAACAAGCTGCTGCTGCACCGGCTGCTCGGGGTGGGATTCGACGAGATGAAAGCCCGCGTCAGCGTGCCGCTCATCAAGGCCGTGGTGGCGCTGCGCCTGGTCAAGGAGCCCTGCGAGATCGCCGAGATCGAGAAGGCCTGTGCGTTGGGCTACGCGATGCACGTGACGGCCATGAAGATGATGCGACTGGGCATGAAGGAGCAGGAAGTGGTCGGCATCATGGAGGGCGTGTGCAAAAGCGGCGGCAAGATGATTGCGTTCCCCACCATCCTCTCGCAGCACGGTGAGACGTTGCACAACCACTACCATGGCGCCATCCTGGAGGAAGGCCGCCTCTGCGTGATCGACGCGGGCGCGGAGATCGACTCGAACTACTGCTCCGACAACACGCGCACCCTGCCCACGGGCGGCAAGTTTACGCAGAAGCAGAAGGACATATACAATATCGTGCTGGCCGCCAACGACTATGCGCGTGAAGCCTCATTCCCGGGCGTGACGTACCGCGACGTGCACCTGGGCGCCGCCAAGATCATCGTGCAGGGCCTCAAGAACCTCGGCCTGGTGCGTGGCGACGTCGACGAGATGGTGGCCGCGGGCGTGCAGGGCCTCTTCATGCCGCATGGTCTGGGCCACAACATGGGCCTCGACGTGCACGACATGGAAGACCTGGGCGAGAACTACGTGGGCTACGACCCCGATCAGACCCGCGCCAAGCAGCTGGGCCTCGGATCGCTGCGCATGGCCCGCAAACTCGTTCCCGGCCACGTGATTACCGACGAGCCCGGCATCTATTTCATCCCCGCCCTCATCGAGAAATGGAAGAGCGAGGGCCACAATGCCCAGTTCGTGAACTTCGACAAGCTGGAAAGCTATTACGACTTCGGCGGCATCCGTCTGGAAGACGACCTGCTCATCACCGGCGCAGGCGCCCGCATCCTCGGTCCGGCCCGCATCCCGATCACCGTGGAAGAAGTTGAAAACACCATGTATTCTGATTAATTACAATATGAAAAAGACCCTCTTCACCCTTATTTGGATCATCAGCGTCATGCCCGGCTTGACCGGGTATCTCGCCGGCGCCCAGAGCATCGGCCATGCCGAACTCAAGGAGATCCAGGGCAGCTTCGTGAAGGACGCTTCGACGAAAGCCATCCAGAACGCCCTGACCCACAACCGCGACATCAAGTCGTTCACCTATAACGCCGAGAAAGACGGCAAGATCGACCACTACTTCAAATATCGCTGCGATGTGCGCGGCATCACCAACCAGCTAAGCTCCGGCCGCTGTTGGATGTTCACCTCGATGAACGTGCTGCGTCCCGGCGTGATGAAGCAGCTCGACCTGCGCGACTTCGACTTCTCGCACAACTTCTGCTTCTTCTGGGACCAGTTTGAGAAAGCGAACCTCTTCCTGGAGAACGTCATCGCCACGGCCGACCGTCCCATCACCGACCGCGACGTGGAGTTCTTCTTCAAGTCTCCCGTGGCTGACGGCGGCGTGTGGAACCTCTTCTGGGACGTGGCCGAGAAATACGGCGTGGTGCCCCAGAGCGTGATGCCCGAGACCGAGCACTCCAACAACACCGCCCAGATGCGCGGCGTGCTCAACGAGCTGCTCCGCACCGGTGGCTGGAACCTTCGCGAGATGATCGCCGGCGGCGCCAAGAAGAAAGCCGTCGAAGCCAAGAAGATCGAGATTCTCAAGGAAGTCTACCGCGTGCTGGCGCTCTGCCTTGGCGAGCCGCCGACGGAGTTCACTTGGCGCTACAAGGATGCCAAGGGCGCCGTCAAGGAGCTCAAGACCACCCCGCTGGAATTCTATAAGAGCATCATTCCTGAGAACTATAACCCCGAGACGTACATCATGATCATGAACGACCCCACGCGTGAATACTACAAGGTGTACGACATCGCTTCCTACCGCAACACGTATGAGGGCATCAACTGGCGCTACCTGAACCTCCCGAACGAGGACATCAAACCCGCCGCGCTGGCTTCCATCAAGGACAACACGCCGCTCTACATCTCCTGCGACGTGGGCAAGCAGAGCGACCGCGCCAAGGGCATCATGGACGTGGACTACTACGACTACGCCTCGCTGTTCGGCATCACGCTTGACATGGACAAGAAGGCCCGCATCCTCACCCGCCAGAGCGGCTCCTCGCACGCCATGACGCTCATCGGCTGCGACACCGACGAGAACGACGTGCCCGTGAAATGGGAACTCGAGAACAGCTGGGGCCCGGCCTCCGGCAACCACGGCTACGTGACCTTCACCGACAAGTGGTTCGATGAGTATCTCTTCCGCATCGTCATCAACAAGAAATATCTCGGCGAGAAAGCCCTCAAGGCCCTGAACAGCAAACCCATCCAGCTTCCCGCCTGGGATTATATGTTCTAAATTCTTTTCACGGTGCTGGTTCTTAAGATCCTCGCCGTGATTCTCGGCATCGTCGGCCTCGTGGGATGTATCCTTCCGGTCATCCCCGGGCCGCCGTTGTCGTGGGTCGGCCTGCTGCTGGTTTACCTGACGCATCCCGA
>Ga0310690_10005416_pt1 | contig 17311 bp, 11 predicted proteins | sample AusTroGonzalo_MG_2_FD_207661 | JGI IMG/M metagenome (GOLD analysis project Ga0310690, IMG submission 207661) | Bovine rumen microbial communities from tropical cattle in Woodstock, Queensland, Australia - Gonzalo_04 (v2) (version 2) | ecosystem: Host-associated > Mammals > Digestive system >...
AACAGGGGTTTTTGAGCTGTCATCTGTCAAGCTTCGCAAGCAACCGTTTGAATAGCAATAAGCGCTCGCGGTGCACACAAAAGTTCCGTCTGAATTTTCAGTTAAGTTGTTGCAATACAAATTAGGGCAGGTTTTTGGGGTTATTGTATGGCAATAGTTATACCAAAAGTCTCTGATATAGCTTGGTGCCACAGAGCAGTCAAAAAATGTTGAGTCATAAGTGCTTGCTTGAGGGCAGTTGCCTTTGTTTTCATAGCCCAAGGATTGACAGGTTTCAATTTCGCTTGTGTAGCACTCGGCAACGCTGTTTGAATCTTGGCTTCTGACGACGGCTCGAACATCGCCAGCTTGCGGTGTGTCTGTAAAAGAAATTGAAGTTGCATTGCCGCCGTAAACCTCACAGGTTATACCGGTTTCATCTTCAAGTGCGGTGATTGCGGAAGTAGATTTCAGACATTTAAAACTGCTGCAGGGTTTTTGGACAAGCGTTCGGCAATAAGAGCCGAAAGAATCTTGCTGTGTTCCGGAATCTGTGCAATTTAAAAAAAGCATGTCATAAGTGCAGGTGCTGCTGTTTTGTGCACAGCATTTTCCTTCTTCTTCGAAATTGAGCCTTTGGCACGTGAAGAGCTTATCGGAATAACAGGTCGCGAATTGATTGCCGCCGGCTTCATTAAGGATAATCGGCGGAAAATCAGATTGTGCGGCGGTGGTTAAATTTGAAATGCAACCGCTTTCGGAAGGTGTGCAGTTTGCTGCAGTGCAACTGATTGTTCCGTCGGTATCTTTTGTTAAATCGCGACAAGTTGAAGTTTGTTCACAGGTTTTAAACATCAGAGTTCGGCAAATGCTGCCATATGCGTCCGTTTGCGGAGAAGAATCGTTGCAGACGTAGCTTTCAGCATCAAACGGATCAGAGCATGAACCTGACTGCTGATAGCCCAAAGACTGGCAGGTTGGGCCGCAGCGCCAGCAAGTGTGGCCTGCCAGCTGATATGGGCCGAATTGTGCCAGATTTGCGGTGCAGGGCGTGCTTTGGTGGTCTGCCGCACAACCGATGACTTTGACACAACTGCCAACGGGTGATTGACAGGAAAAACCTTGCTGGCAAGAAGAAACAAAATTTTTGTTTGCATCACACACGCACTTTGCGCACCTCGGTTCACTTGGTTGAAGCTCTATGATTTCGGAAGTTGCGTTGCAACTTAAATTTTCTGTTTCGGTGTAGCCGTCGTTGCAGACAAGCTCGTCTTCCAGACAATCATAACATTTTTCTTGGTTATCGCCGAGCCAGTGGAGATGTTCGGTGTAATTTGATGTTAAGCAGGTTGAAACAAGATTATGGGTTGCACAGGTTTTGGCTTCGCATTTTCCGCACGCATCGTTTGAGCTGTCTTTTTTAAATATCCAGCCCAGAGAACCGGAAGAACCACAATCATTTATTGAGGTGTGATATCCGCTTTTGCACACGCATTTTCCGCATAAGGCGTTCTGTGAAAATGTTTGAAGATGTTGCGAACCGTCACACGTTAAATCGGCAGTTAAGCCGTAATCTTCCGGACATGGTGTACCGACACATTTGTTGCAGGTTATCGTTTCATTGCCAACACAAAGTTCTTCCGAAGAAAAGTTCAACCCCCTTGTGGCGCAAATTTCTTCGGTTAATGCTTCGTTGCAATCGGTGGAAAAATGATTTTGGGCGCATAAATAACATTTGATGCCGCCGGAAAATTGAAGAATTTTTGTTGTGTCAAGCCACCAACCGTTGTTGCAAGTTGCATTTGGCGCCATACATTGTTCCAAATTGGTTGCGTATCCTTCAGGACAATTCGTGTTGCTCAAGGCTGACGATGCCGGAAAGCACGTGTCGGACATTGGTAAAAAACAGGTTTTTGCATCTGATTTAAATGCGAACAAGCAAGCGAACGCACACAACAGTAGTTTACGCATGGCACAATCCTTTAAATAATAAATCCTTCACTTAAAATGTTATCAAAAGATTTTCGGTCTGTCAACGCTTTTTGTTTTTGCTTAAAAGATAAGGCGTTATGTATAACATGGAAAAAAACGTTGCTATTTGTGTGGCTTTTTTTTATAAAGAGGTCTTAAAGGAGATGTCTATGCAAAAATTTATCCGTTTTTTATTGCGTATTATGTTGCATGTCTTAAAGGTTCGTGTTTCGTTTGAAGTTGCACCGGAAGATTTGCCTAAAAAAGCCATATATATTTCAAACCATGCTTCGTGGCTTGATCCGATTATTTTGTTTGCGTATTTGCCGAACAATCCGTTTTTTTTATTGCATCCGAGGCTTTATCGAAATAAGTGGATTAAGTTCTTTTTAGGCCACGCACCGAAAACCGAATTTAATTATATGGATCCGGCAAACATTAAAAAAGTGATTCAGGTGATTAACCATAACCGTTGTTGCGTGATGTTTCCCGAAGGTATGATGACCGAAAACGGCGATATGATGAAAATTTATGAGGCCCCCGTGATTGTTGCCGATCGAACGGATGCGCCTTTTGTGCCGATTTGGATTAGCGGTGCGGAGTTTAGTCCGTTTTCCGACACAAAAGGGCTTGTGCCGCACAGGCCGTTGCCGAAAATTAGGGTTAAAGTGAGCAAGCCGCAAAAAATTGTGGTAAATGAAGCCTTGAAAAAAAATCGCGATTATTTGAAAGATCAGACCTATGTCATTTTAAACAATCTGCGCTTTGAAACGCGTTTCAGAAACAATGTCGGGCTTTTCAAAAAACTGGTGCGCACATCAAAAATTTACGGTAAAACAAGTTTGTTTGAGCGCCGGTTTGTTTTGGAAGATGTTAAACGCCAGCCTCAAACGTATATGGATATTATCATCAAAAGCCATCTTTTGGGTGCGAAATTTTCTGTTTTGACCGAGAGTAAAGAAAATGTCGGTGTGATGTTGCCAAACAGCGTTGAAAATGTGGTTACGTTTTTTGCGCTTTCGGCGCATAACTGTGTTCCCGTTATGCTCAATTTTTCTTTGGGATATGCGATTGTGCATTCAATGTGCAACACGGCTCAAGTGAAAACCATTATAACCTCTTCAAGCTTTATTCAAAAGGCAAAGCTTGAAGAAACCGTTTCAAGGCTTGAGCAAAGCGGTTTGAAGATTGTTTTTCTTGAAGATGTGGCGCAAAAGATTACAACGTTTGATAAAATTAAGGCGTTTTTGCTTTATAAAATTAAATATGTGCCGTTTAAGCAAAATCCGAACGATCCGGCCGTCGTTTTGTTTACTTCCGGTTCGGAGGGCGCGCCGAAAGCGGTTGTTTTGTCGCACGCCAATGTTCTTTCAAATGTGATTCAGGCAAGTTGTGAAGTGCAGCTTCATACGCAGGACTTGCTCTTTAACTGCTTGCCGATGTTTCACAGCTTCGGTCTGACAATCGGCACATTGTTTCCGCTTTTAACCGGTGCAAATGTCTTTTTGTTTCCGTCGCCGCTGCAATATCGAACCATCACCGAGCTTTTATACGAGCTTAAAGCCACAATGGTTATTGCAACAGATACATTTTATCGGGTTTATGCACGGCTTTCACACCCTTATGACTTTAGAAAAATCAGGCTTTGTATTGCGGGCGCCGAAAGCGTTAAGCAAGACACGCGCAATATGATGGCCGAACGTTTGGGTGTGATGCTTTTGGAAGGTTATGGCACAACCGAATGTTCGCCACTTTTAACCATTAACACGTTGCTGTTTAATAAATATGGCACGCTTGGTAGGCTTGTTCCGGGGATTGAATATCGCTTAGATGAAATTGAAGGTATTGAAAACGGGAAAGAACTTGTCGTTAAAGGTCCGAATGTGATGTTGGGATACATTTTGCCTGAAAATCCGGGTGTTTTGGTTGAGCCCGAAAACGGTTGGTATCATACAGGTGATGTGGTTGAAGTTGATGATTTGGGCTTTATTAAAATTGTTGACCGTGTCAAGCGCTTTGCAAAAATCGGAGGCGAAATGGTGTCGCTCACAGCCGTTGAAAACTATGCCAAAGAAATTTGCCCTGAAGATGAGTTTATATGTGTGGCTGTTGCCCTTCCGCACGCCAGAAAAGGCGAGCAGATTGTGCTTGTTTCAAACAACGAAAATTTAAGCAAAAAAGATTTTTCAGCTTTTTGCCAAGCAAGGGGATTGTCCGAACTTTATACGCCTGCCGTTTTTCTTTATCGACAGGATTTTCCGGTTTTTGCAACAGGCAAGGCCGATAAAGTTTCGCTTAAGGCTTGGGCTTCAGAAGAAATGAAAAAATTAGACGCGTAAATGCGCCGCAAAAAATCCCCCGATGATTAAAATTCATTCGGGGGATTTTTTTTGAAAGGTTTTGCGTAATTGTTAAAACTTTTCCTGCAATTCGAAGAAATAAGCCTGCGGGTGGTCGCACACGGGGCATCTTTCCGGTGCTTTCGGGCTTTCGACGCGATGTCCGCAGTTTGCGCATTCCCAAATAACCTTTGTCGGACGTTCGAAAATTTTGCCTTCAACCAAAGAATCAAGCAAAGCTTGATATCTTTCTTCGTGTCCTTTTTCAATGTTGCCGACCATCTCAAACAAAGTTGCGATTTTGGTAAATCCTTCTTCGCGAGCCTCTTTGGCCATGCGCGCATACATATCCGTCCACTCATAATTTTCACCGCTTGCGGCATCTTTTAAGTTTTCAATTGTCGAAGGAACCTCGCCGTCATGCAACAATTTGAACCAAATTTTGGCGTGTTCTTTTTCGTTGTTTGCCGTTTCTTCAAACTTGGCCGCAATGATGTTGTAGCCTTCTTTTTTGGCTTTTGAGGCATAATAAGTGTATTTATTGCGTGCCTGCGACTCGCCGGCAAAAGCGTCTTTTAAGTTTTGTTCGGTTTTTGAACCTTTAAGTTCCATGTTTTATCTCCTTAAAATGTAAAAAGTTAATTTGTTCTGAAGATACAAAGTTTAAAAAAAAGTGTCAAATAAAATAAAGTAATATTCCAAAATTTTAATCAGTAGCCGGTGTGGCTGAAGGTAGATTGGCTTGCTCGGCAAGTTTTGTTTCGCGCGCTAAATTCTCTTTGATTTGGGCAACAAGCGTTTTGAATTCTTTGAGCTTGGCACCGCTTAAATTTTCGCCGGTTGCCGCTTTAACCTTTAATGGATCAATCTTTTTGCCGTTTCTGATAATCTCAAAGTGCAAATGCGGACCTGTCGAACGTCCCGTGCTGCCGACATATCCGATGACCTGACCTTGTCTAACGCGCACGCCGGGGCGTATGCCGCTGGCGTATGATTTCAGGTGTCCGTAACCGGTGGAATATTCGCTGTTGTGGCGAATGGTGATGTAGTTGCCATAGCCGCCAACCCACTTTGCGGCCGTAATCATTCCGTCGCCCGAGGCATAAACCTTTGTGTTCATCGGGGCAGCATAATCAACACCGCTGTGCAGGCGATATTGTTTTAAGATGGGGTGGAAACGTTTGCCGAATTTTGAAGAAATGCGTGCATTTTTAAATTCAAGCGGTTTGCGGTCTAAAAACTTTTTTAACGCAGAGCCCTGTTCATCATAATAATCTACCGTTCCGGAGCTGTCTTTGTAGCGATATAGTTCAATTTTTTTGTTGCTTAAGATCAGTGCAGCGTAAACAATGTCGCCGGTTTTGACAACCGTGCCGTTTGGGGCAAGCTTACGCTCAAAAAGAAGCTCAAACTTATCACCTGCACGAATGTCGCGCCTGAAATCAACCCGAAAGTTGAAAATGCTGATGAAATTTCCGACAACATTTTGAGGCACTCCGGCGTTTTTCATAGCATTTGAAAGAATACCGCTCGTTGAGCCCGAAATATGTTTAAGCTCATTTGTGAGCTCATCTTGCTCGACGCGCGCATCAAAAACGCCATCGGTATTTTTTTCTAAAATATAGCGCGTGCCGCTGGTTGGCTCGGTTGAAATTTTTGTGATGGAAATTTCATTTTCATAACGCCCGTCAACAACCGATGAAATTTGGATTTCTTGCCCTTCTTTGATTTTTCGCGCATCGTAAACTTTTTTGTAGGCTTGATAAATTTTTGTGGCTTCGCTGTATTCAAGCCCCAGTTTGGTTAAAATATCGATGAATGTGTCGCCCTTTTGCACAATAACAATTTCTTCGCTGGTGCCAATGTTTTGCGGCGAAATCATCGCTTCGGCTTTTTGAACATTTTCTATTGTTGTTGTTTCTTCTTCGGCAATCGGTGAAGGCAAAGTTTCTTCTTCTTTGAATTTCAAACTTTCTTCAATTGAAAGAGTTTGTTCTTGCAACGCCAGTTCGTCGGGCATTTCTTCTAAAAAGGTTTCATTGTAATTGATTGAAGCCTTGACGCTGTTGTTGTTATAAATGGAAATAAACAGCGCGGCAGTTACGGCGATGGCATATAAAAAAAGCAACGTTCGCTCGCGGCGAATCCGTTTAGACTTTGTTTTTGCCTGTTTAAAGTTCATTTTTTTATTTCCATTCAACTTTTAAGTAAGATGCAATAAGTAAAAATTTTTTGCAAGTAGATAATCAAGTTATACCATTACAAGATGGATTTTAGCACATCTTTCCACCGATTTTTTAAAAAAATCAATTTTTTAAAAAAAAGGCTTGCAATTCATTTTTTTGTTTTGTATAAGTTGTTCATCTTGTTGGGGGTGTAGCTCAGCTGGTTAGAGCGCCTGCCTGTCACGCAGGAGGTCGCGGGTCCGAGCCCCGTCACTCCCGCCAACAAAAAAGCCGTCCTTTTAAGGGCGGTTTTTTTTGTTGGCGAGAGTGCTGGGGCAAGGGCGCGACCGAGAAGAGGTCGCGGGCGCGAGGATAAAAACAACCTTAAAATGTTGTTTTTACCGCAAGCGGCGAAGTTTTGTTATCGAGCAAGGGAAGCGGCAGCAACCGAAGCGAGATTACAAAACGAGTGACCGAAGCGATGTTTCGGGAGAAACATCGCAAGAAGAGCCCTCGACGAGCGCCAAGCAAAAAACCATCTTTCACAGATGGTCTTTTGCTAAAATTAAAGAATCTTTCTTTATTTTTTTAGTTCAGATGTGCAATGCGGGCAGCGCGTTGCCTTAATTGAAATTTCGCTGTCGCAATAAGGGCACCTCTTAACCGTCGGTTCTGCAGCCTCTGCGGCTTTTTCTTTGGCAGCCATTCTTTCTTGTAGCGTGTTAATTGCCTTAATAAGCAAAAATACGGCAAATGCCACAATCAAAAAACTGATTAACGCGTTAATGAAAGCGCCGTATCTGATAGCGACATCATCGGTTAAAACAAATTTTAAATCCGAAAAATCAACTTTTCCGAGCACTAAGCCAATTGGCGGCATTAAAACGTCTTCGACAAGCGAATTAACAATTTTGCCGAAGGCTGCGCCGATGATGATACCGACGGCCATATCAATCACATTGCCGCGCATCGCAAATTTTTTGAATTCATTGATAAAATTTTTCATAGTGTTTACACTCCCAAAAACAAAAATCAGTTTTTACTCTTAAATCTTTTTTGAAAAACAGTCAACCGTTTATTTATAAATCACGCACCAAAAACCATAAACAAAAAACTCATCACAACAAAGCCCGAAAAAAAGGCCGCCTTCGATTTTTTCGTGTTTTGACAAGCATACGTTTCGGGCAAAATTTCGCCCACAATAACAAACAAAAGCGTTGCGCCCGAAAGGGCCATGGCAAAGGCAACAATTTGAGCCGAAAGGCCAATGAGCATTAAGCCTGCGAGCGCGCCCAAAGGTTGTATCATGCCGATTAATAGGGCAATCAGGCCCGATTTTAACTTCGATTCGCCGGCGGCGACAAGCGACAAAGCAATTGTTAAACCCTCAATGATGTTGTGAATTGCGACGCCGATGACCAAACTTTCAGGATCGGTAAATTCATCTGCACCGTAAGCCACCCCGACTGCTAGACCCTCCGGAAGTTTATGAAGGCAAATGGCAATGATAAAAAGCCATGCTTGTTTGAGTGAAAGTCTGCCCCCGCGCTGAACCATATTATTATGCTCATGCGGCAAAACAATGTTAAGCACCCAAACCAAAACCATGCCGGCACTCATTGCGGCGCAAAACCAAAACCCCGCAACAAAAACATTGGCATGCTGCTTGCCGATTTGTTGCATTGACGGAACCAAAAGTGCGAAAAACGAAACCGCAAGCATCACACCGGCGGCAATGTTGAGCATGGTGTTGATGGCGTTTTGAGAATATTTTTGCTTCAAATAAATGCAAAACCCGCCGATGCCGGTAAAAAGTCCGGCAACCAAAGCGCTTAAAAGACCGGTTATAAAATTCGGATTATAAAGCATTTCAAGCATTTGATTCTTCCTTACTTTCTTCAGTTAAAGGGCGTTTTAAGTGGTCAAGCGAAATTTTTTTCATTTCCAACTTTTCTTTGAAAATTTCGCAGAACTTCTGTTTCATCAAGTCGGCATCAATAATGCGCGCAAACAATATGTTATTATCGTTTTCTTCCAATTTTTCGATTTGACCGCCCGAAGCCTTAAAGAGTCCGTCAACAAGGGCAAGTGCTGAAACCATATCATAGGCCATATCAGACGGATTGTTTTCTTTGCGCAAGAGCATCAGCTGGGTATAAACGGGATTTTTGCTTTTTTCAATGTTTTCCAAACACTTCCAATCCATCTGAAGTTCCTGAACGGCTTCTGATGAAACAACGGTTGTTCTGATGTTGTTGTCCTGAACGTAATCAAACAGTGCCTTTGCAGCCTCGATGCAAGGCTTAAAATTAAAACACTCGGCATCGGGCACATAGTAACCGCGTGCATCTTTTTTTGGCAGTGTTCTCCCCATAATCACGATTTTTTTAACTTTCTTTTGAATGGTGCCGTGCGTTGACGTCAGATATTTGCCGAAATCAGCAAAAGGTGCGTTGAACAACAGAACGATGTTTTTGTCTTTGACCGACTTAATATATTCTTGTAAAAAGAGCGTGCCGCTGCGCAAAATGGTCATACCTGCACGTTCAAAAACGGTGTTTAATTCGCTTTGTATGTAGTGGTTTTCAACTTCTTCGTCAACGAGCTCATAATCACCGCCCGGCACAACACGCACAAACGGATGCCCCAAAAACGACATTGCGCCTTTGGCATACATCGCGCGACGGCGTCTAACCTCAAAAGTTCCAAGCTCGGTGATGATTCCCTTAATGGCAATGAGGTTTTTGTCGGCCAAATATGCCAAAACAACAAGAGAAGCAAGGCTGTCTGGATAATTGTTGACGTCGGTGAAAACCAAAACTTCGGGAATTTTCCGCTCTTTTTTCTTGGCCATTTCTCGTTATCCCAGTTTCTTTTTAAGGATTTCGCCCACCATCTGGGGGTTTGCCGCGCCCTTTGATTGTTTCATGACCTGTCCGACGAAAAAGCCGAACAGATTTGTTTTACCGGCTTTGTAAGCGGCAATGTTTTCCGGATTGGCAGCCAAAACAGAATCAATCATGCTTTCAATGGCACCGCTGTCGCTGACTTGTTTCAAACCTTTTTCTTCAACAATTTGCGATGGCATCTGTTTTGTTTGCCACATGATGGCAAAAACATCTTTTGCAATTTTGCCGCTGATCACATCTTTTGAAATTAAATCAACCAAATCCCCAATCATTTGAGGGGCAACCGGCGATTTATCAAGGGTTAGTTTGTTGGCATTTAAATTTGCGAATAAATCGCCCAATATCCAGTTGGCAACTTTTTTGCCGTCATGCCCTTTTGCCGCTTGTTCAAAGAAATCTGCCATCTCGACGGATTCGGTTAAAACATCGGCATCATAAGTCGTTAAGCCGTAATCTTTGATAAACCGCTCCTTTTTGGCGTCGGGCAATTCAACCATCTCGGATTTAACCTTCTCAATGTATTCATCGGTCAAATAAAGCGGTGGTAAATCCGGCTCGGGAAAATAACGGTAATCGTTGGCATATTCTTTTTTGCGCATAAATTTTGTTGTGCCCGTCTGGGGATCAAAATGACGTGTTTGCTGTTCAACCGTGCCGCCTTGTTCGTATATTTCAATCTGGCGTTTGGCCTCATTTTCGATGGCTTGCATGACAAACTTAACCGAGTTGACATTTTTAATTTCTGCGCGTTCTCTTAAGGTTTTTTCACCCTTTAACCTGACAGATATACTTGCATCGCAACGCATTGAGCCTTCGTCCATATTGCCGTCGCACGTTTTAAGATATCTGACAATTGAACGTAATTTTTTCAAAAATGCACCGGCCTCTTCAGGCGATCTGAAATCAGGCTCCGTGACGATTTCCATCAATCCGACACCCGCACGGTTAAAATCAATGTAACTTTTTTTCGGATTCAAATCGTGTATCGATTTTGCGGCATCTTGTTCGATGTGAATGCGCGTGATGCCAATCTCTTTTGAACTGCCATCCGATAAATCAATCTTAACAAAGCCTTTGCCGACAATCGGATATTCGTATTGCGTGATTTGATAACCGTTCGGCTGGTCGGCGTAAAAATAGTTTTTGCGCGAAAAAACGGAATACTTATTGATTTTGGCATTCAAACCGAGCCCCGTTTTGACGGCTTGATAAACGCAATGCTCGTTTAAAACCGGCAACATTCCGGGCATGCCGACATCAATAAACGACACGTTTTCGTTGGCATCATCACCAAATTGTGTCGAAGCTGCCGAGAAAATTTTTGACTTTGAAATAATTTGGCAGTGAATCTCAAGGCCGCAAACAATTTCCCACTCGTTTTTATCGGTTTTAATGGTATATTCGCTCATCACACATTCCTCTTAAAATTTACGTCTTGCTCTAAACCATAGGCTGCTTTGAAAATTGTTTCTTCGTCAAAGGGTTTGCCGATAAGTTGCATGCCAAAGGGAAGGCCGTCTTTGCTCAGCCCGATGGGAAGGCTTAAGGCCGGCAGGCCCGCCAAATTTACCGACACGGTGAACACATCATTTAAATACATATTAATCGGGTTTTCTTTCATGTGTTTATCGCCGAGAGCAAAGGCTGATGTGGGGGTTGTTGGCGCCAAGATGAGATCACACTTTGTGAAAGCTTCGTCAAAATCTTGTTTAATTAAACGGCGGACTTTTTGGGCTTTGAGGTAATAAGCGTCATAGTAACCGGCCGACAAAACATACGTTCCAATCATGATGCGTCTTTTAACCTCTGCTCCGAAACCCTCTGTTCGGGTGGCAATATATAAATCATCAAGCTTTGAACCGTTCACACGCAGGCCATAACGAATGCCGTCATAGCGCGCAAGGTTTGACGAGGCTTCGGCAGGCGCGATGATGTAGTAAACAGGCAAAGCGTATTTTGTGTGCGGCAGACTGATCGGCACAATTTGCGCCCCTCTTGCTTGTAGCATTTTAGCCGCATTGTCCCAGAAAGTTGTGATTTCCTCGTTTAATCCGTCGGGGCGATATTCAGCCGGAATGCCGATTTTAAGGCCTTTTATAGAGTGTCCTAAAACGCCTGAAACATCAGGGACAGGTCTGTTTGCAGAGGTGGAATCTTTTTTATCAAATCCGGCCATAACCTCAAACATTAACGCGCAATCTTTAACGTCTTTTGTCATGGGGCCTGCTTGGTCAAGCGACGATGCAAAAGCCATGATACCCCATCTGGAACACCTGCCGTATGTGGGTTTTAAGCCGCATATGCCACAAAATGCCGCTGGCTGGCGAATTGAGCCGCCCGTGTCCGTTCCGGTTGCAGCAGCGCACATGTTTGCCGCGACGGCTGCCGCCGAACCGCCTGACGAGCCGCCGGCAGTGAGCGACACATCTTTAGACCAAGGGTTGACCGCCGCACCGAAAAAGCTGTTTTCATTGCTTCCGCCCATTGCAAATTCGTCCATATTGAGTTTGCCCAAAAAGGACGCACCCTCGTCAAGCAATTTCTGCGTTACGGTTGATTCGTAAGGGGGGACAAAGTTTTGCAAAATGTGCGAACAGGCTGTCGAACGAATGTTTTTTGTGCAAAACAAATCTTTAATTCCGAGCGGAATGCCCTCCAATTTGCGCGCTGTGCCGTTTTGATAACGCATATCGGAAAGAGCAGCGCTTTTTAAGGCTTCATTGGGTGTTTCTAACACATAAGCGTTGTATTTGCGCCCTTTTTCCATGTTTTTCAAATATTCTTGCGTGAGCTCAACAGCGGTGAACTCTTTATTTTTAAGACCGGTCAGTGCTTGTGAAATGGTCAGTTTGGTTAAATCGGTCATTTGTTTACTCCACAACTTTCGGAACGGCAAAATAGCCGAACTCCTGCATCGGTGCATTTTTCAATACATCTTGCTTGATGTTGCCGTCTGTGGCCTCATCTTGCCTTAGCGAAAGTTTTGAATCGCGCACGGAAAAGAGCGGCTCAACACCTTCCGTGTTGACTTCCTGAAGTTGTTCAATCCAGTTTAAGATTGCGTTAAACTCTTCTTTTGTGCTTTCTATTTTATCTTCATCAATTTTCAAGCGCGCCAAAAAAGCAACTTGCTTGACCATTTCGTTATTTATTGCCATTTTCGCCTCGTTTTGTTTCGTTTGTTGGTTGTTTTAACAACAAGTTTTACTGATTGCAAGCATTTTATTACATCTTGATGACAAAGGGGGGCAAGGCGGCGTCATATTTTAAGCGCCTTAAAACCTTAATGTCATCAAAGCCTTGAAAAACTTTCATCATTGGCAGATTGCCACCGGTTTCGATGAACTTTGTGAGCCTTTCCTGAAACGTTTCGCGCCTTGGATAATATTCAATCGTGAATTTGTCATCGCTTGTGATATTCGCAAGTTCTTTGGCCTTTAAAAGCGCGCTTTGAATGCCGCCGAGCTCGTCAACCAAGTGAAGTTTTTGCGCCTCTATGCCGAGCCACACACGACCGCGTGCCACATAATCCATCTCTTCTTGAGCGATGTTGCGGCTTGATGAAACTTTGCTTGTGAAATCTTCATAAATGAGGTCAAGCGAGCGGTTGAAAACCTCGCGTTCGGAAGGGGTGAATTTTTGATTGAAGCTCAAAATGCCTGCGTTTTTGCCATATTTGATGTCGCCCCAGTTGATTGAAAGTTTATCAAACAGGTTTTTAAAAACCATTTTGCCGCCTAAAACGCCGATTGAACCGGTGATACTTGAAGGTTCGGCAAAAATGTAATCGCCGGCAAGTGCCACAAAATAGCCGCCGGAGGCTGCATATGTGCTCATCGAAACAACAATTGGAATGTTTTTTTCTTGTTTTAAGTTGATCAATGCGGCTCTGATTTCGTCGGAAGCTGTGTAGCTGCCTCCGGGGCTGTTGATGCGCAAAACAAGGGCTTTTAAGTTTTTATCTGATGAGAGTTCTTGAAGCTGCGACAACACGGTTTGAGATCCGATGACCGTGTCGTTTAGCGGATTGTTTGAACTTTCGCCGCTTTCTATCACGCCGTCCAAAACCAAAAATGCGATTTTTTTTAGGTTTTTGCCTTGAGCCGTGTCAATGTGCCCCATATAATCCGTGATGTCAAAAAGTTCGGCATTATATGTTTGTTTTAAGAACTTTTCAAATGCGTGGCGGTAAGCTAATTTGTCGACAAGGCCTTCTTGAAGGGCGTCTTGAGAAAAAATCGGTGCGTTATCTATAGCTTTTTTAATGTCGTTGACATCTTGCTTTCGGTTGAAGGCAATGCCTTTGGAAAGTTCATTAAACAGACCTGAAGCCAGTTTTTCGAGCTCTTGTTTGTAGTTTTTTGAAAAGCCGGCACTTAAAAGAGATTCGACAGCCGTTTTATATTCATAGCGAGTATAAAACTCGGGCTCGATACCAATTTTGCCTAAAATGTCTTTGAAAAAAGGAACTTCGATGTTAATGCCCGTGATGCCGATGTCGGCATTAGGTTGCATCCAAATCTCGTTGAAAAGAGAGGCAAGATAATATTCTTTTGTTCCACCGCCGAAAGAGCCCAGCGTGTTTGAAAAAAGATAAATCTTTTTGCCCGTGCTTTGAAAATATTTCAAGGCTTCCGAGATGTCTTCAATTTGCGCAAGGCTCAAGTTTGTGGTGTTGACATTGGCGCTGATGGCCTTGACTTTTTCATCGGTTGCGGCAACATTGACGGCACGCACCAAATCAAACACGCTGTATACCGAGCCGCTTGTAAATTCGGCCAGAAAATCATCTTGGCGAAGTTCGCCGTAACTTTGGTTAAAATCAATGTTTAAAACAGCACTTGCAGGTATATCCGCAAGCCTTGACTTCGGGCTCATCAAACTTAAAACACCCAAAAGCATTAAAATGAACAAAACACCAAAGCACGCAAAAGCGTAAACAATTGTTTTGGCCACTAATTTGAGAACTTTTATCTTTTTTTCATTCATTTTCTTTCCCTTTTAAAAAGCAGGATTTAAGCATAAAATAAAATGTTTACCTTCATTGTGCAAGCATTTTGTGAAGTTATGGCGTAAAAAAATAAAGCTGCTTTTTAGGAGGTTTAATACTTAAGATATATATCAAAAAGATTGTTGCATTACGTAAAAAAAACAGATAGAATAAACTTAGATAGCCAGTTTAAGCTATTTTGTTTTAATTCATTTAAAAAGGACTTGGACAATGAAAAAATTTAACGAACATGGACGTTCTATGATTGAAATGCTTGGCGTGCTTGCCATTATCGGCGTTTTGTCTGCCGGTGGCTTGGCTGGTTATGCAAAGGCGATGTTCAGACATAGATTAAATACAACAATGGATCAAATTACAATGCTCACCACCAACATTCGCACAATGTATGGTGCACAGCCTGATTATGCCGGTCTGACCAAAGATGCGATGAGCTTAAATCTCATTCCGACAGCGATGGTTCCTGCAGGATCAAGCGTGGACGGAACGTCAAGCGTGTTGACTCTTGTCAATCCGTTTAAAGGAGTTGTTAAAATAGAAACCTCAAGCGTTTATGGCCAAAACAACAATGAAAAAGGCAATCCTGATTCCGCATTTGTTGTTACTTACGAGAATTTACCGCGCGATGCGTGTGTTGCTCTGGCTTCGGCCGATTTCGGTTCGGGTGCTGGTTCTGGCTTTATCGCGGTTTGTGTGGATTCTGACGGTAAAAATAAAACAGCACATGATGGCGCTGTAGGTGATGGAATTGCAGATACGCTTAATCCAGATTCTGACCGTGCTGAAGGCAAGCCCTATACGGTTTCCAACGCATTGACAGCCTGCTCTGTTGCAAATGATAACTCAACTGTCTCTTGGAAGTTTTATTAATTCCTTTCGTCGGTTGATGAAAAAAAAGGACTCGCCTTTGTTAGGCGGGTTCTTTTTTGTTGCGTTGTTGAATTTAACCCCGAAAGAGATAGGAAGAGGAAAGATAGATGAGAAAGGCGAAAAAAAGAAAATTTTGCTTTGATTTTTTGATTAAACGGATATAATATGCCCAAAAGATATTGTATTGTATGTTAGAAAGAAAAGATGTTCAGGTTTTTTTCGGCCCTTGTGAGTGCCGGTTTGTTTTTTGTTATTTTGGCACTCGTGGCCGTTGTGTTGTTTTTCGGGCAAATCAGTGCGGATTTGCCGGATTATCGGCAGCTTGCAAGATATGAGCCGCCGGTTACAACGCGTTTGTTTGCAGGCGATGGGCAGCTTTTGATGGAGTATGCCGCCGAAAAGCGCTTGTTTGTGCCTGCCTCAAAAATTCCGGACAAGGTGAAGAATGCTTTTATTGCTGCCGAAGACAAACATTTTTACAGTCATGGTGGCATAGATTATTTGGGCATTATGCGTGCCGTTTTGAGCAATCTTAAAAATTTCGGCAAGGGTAGACGGCCGGTTGGGGCTTCAACCATTACTCAGCAAGTGGCAAAAAATTTTTTCTTAAATGCGGAAGTTTCATACGTTCGGAAAATTAAAGAAGCGATACTTGCCAGCCGTATGGATAAGGCTTTTACCAAGGAGCATATTTTAGAGCTTTATTTAAATGAGATTTATTTGGGTAATCGTGCCTATGGTGTTGCGGCGGCGGCACTTAACTATTTTGACAAGTCTTTGGATGAGCTTACGATTGCTGAGATTGCTTATTTGGCGGCGCTTCCGAAAGGACCGAACAATTATCATCCGACAAGAAGGCATAGTGCTGCAATAGCTCGTCGCAATTGGGTTATCGGTCGCATGGAGGAAGACGGGTATATCACACAGCAAGAAGCCGAAAACGCCAAACAACAACCTTTACAAGTTGTCCAAAGAACAAACGGTTTTTTGAAAGATGCGGAATATTACAGCGAAGAAGTGCGTCGAACCATTGTTCACAACTTGGGGGAAAATGCCTTATATGAGGGCGGACTGATTGTCAGAACAACGATTAATCCGAAAATTCAAACAATTGCCACGAAAGCCTTGCGAAAGGGGTTGATTGAATATGACAGGCGGCACGGTTGGCGCGGCGCGGAAACAAATATTAGCCTTGAAGGCGACTATCTCGAAACCTTAAAACAAACGGTTTTAACAAAAGGTGCTGAGGAAAATTGGCAAAAGGCGGTTGTGCTTGAAACGCAAAAGCAAAAAGCGACCATTGAGCTTGAAAACGGTGAAAAGGGCAAGATTTATCTTAAAGACATTGCATGGGCGAGGCCTGCGCTTGAATTGGGATATGTGGGCGAAACGCCGTCAGATGTTTCAAAAGTTGTGAAAGCAGGCGATGTGATTTATGTTGAAAAACTTGACAAGGGAGATGCCTATGGTTTGAGACAAATTCCGAGCGTTGAGGGTGGTATGGTCGTGATTGATCCGCACACAGGCAAAGTTTTGGCGCTTGTCGGTGGGTTTTCTTTTTCAAAATCGCAATTTAACAGGGCAACGCAAGCATATCGGCAAACAGGTTCGTCTTTCAAACCGTTTGTTTATTTGGCGGCGCTTGAGATGGGCTATTCTCCGAATGATTTAATTTTAGATGCGCCGTTTGTTTTGGATCAAGGGCAAGGGTTGCCCAAGTGGAAACCCGAAAATTACAGCAAAAAGTTTTACGGGTTGATGACCTTAAGACAAGGTGTTGAGCAATCTAAAAACCTGATGACCGTGCGTTTGGCGCAGGATATCGGTATGGATAAGGTTGCAGAAATGGCAAAGCGTGTGGGCATTAATGACAATTTGCCGCAATATCTTTCTTCTGCCTTGGGTGCGACAGCGGTGCGTGTTTTGGACATAACGTCAGCGTATGCGATTATTGTTAACGGCGGCAAAAAAGTGACGCCGTATTTGATTGAACGTATTCAAGACAGAAACGGTAAGACGATATATAAGGAAGACTCATATGATTGCGCGGATTGCAATGCGCCAAAGTGG
>Ga0310690_10005418_pt1 | contig 17306 bp, 8 predicted proteins | sample AusTroGonzalo_MG_2_FD_207661 | JGI IMG/M metagenome (GOLD analysis project Ga0310690, IMG submission 207661) | Bovine rumen microbial communities from tropical cattle in Woodstock, Queensland, Australia - Gonzalo_04 (v2) (version 2) | ecosystem: Host-associated > Mammals > Digestive system >...
ACTTATGCTATGTGTGCTTGTATTTCCAATTCTAATAATTACATTGCTATTGGAGAAATTGATTACAGTGGAACTGTTATTAAGTCTAACATTCGTATTATTCATATACCAACCGCTAAAACGACTTATGAATTTCATCATCCTAACAACGAAATTCTAACTAATATTGTTTATGCTAGTCAAGATATTGCCATTTGTAGCTTTACAAACTCTATTTATCAAGTTAGAGCGTCTAGCAGTAATAAGATTTGCAATATCACAGATGAAAATCCATTTGTAAACATTGATATGAATAATGTATTAGCTATTATAGAAAGAGAATCTTCCGGATTATTCTCTTATGAATATAAATTAAAATTAAAATCTATTGCCTCTTCTACTGAAAACATTTACTTTTTAAATAATGGGCTTCCTAAAACCACTATTGCTAAAAGCAATTTTATTGCCTTAAACTATGGTACACAAGTTCATATTGTTAACAAAAATGGCTCTCTCAAAAAATCTTATATTTCAAGCCAACAGATTAAAGATTTGATTCTGGGAAGTCATATTTGTGGTATTATTTATAAAGATAAAATCGAGATTATTGCTTTATAAGGAGGAAAATTTATGATTGATTTTGTATCGGTTCGGAGCAATCATTGCAGATATTGCTCTTGTTTGTACATTCATTATTAGTATTTTTGCAGCATTTCGAAAAGGATTTACCTTTCTGGTTTTTAATTTTATTTGTTTGTTAATTACAATCGTTGCTGTTCTTGTTCTATGCAAACCAGTAACCAACTTTGTATATGACAATACTGGTATAGATGAATTCTTTTCTAAACACATTAAAAATACCATCGGAGATTTCATTGAAGAACAACTAGAGAAAGGTGACCATATTAATACTGGTAAAACTAATATTGCAAGACCTATTGCAGAAAAGATTAATGACTATATTGATGAAGCAGAAGAAAAAGCGGTGAAAAATGTTTCTTCTTATGTAGCCGATAAACTGGCCTATATTGTTATTTTTGCACTGGTTGTTATCTTCCTTTGCATTGTCATCCGAATTTCTACTATTTTCTTGAGAGCTGTTTTATATTTCATCTCCGAACTACCAATTATTCATTCGATTGATAAAATTGGCGGCATTGTTTACGGAGTAATTAGAGGTTACATCATCGTTTACTTGATATTAGCAATTCTTTCTCTTCTTTGCCCAATTATGGCAAACACAGGAATTATCGCTGCTATCAATCATTCAAGATTCTGTGCTAAATTCTATAATCATAATATTTTCTTGAATTTATTTCTTAAATAAAACACAAACAGGTTTTAGATAAATCTAAAACCTGTTTGTTTTTTTATCATTTACCATTCGTCTCCTACTGTTGTAACAATCTTATTATATTCTTTTGTTAACAACTGATAATCTCCTGCTGAAATATAAGCATTTCCTGCATCATATGCTTCTAATGCGTTTTTAATATTTAAGACTTTAAACTGCTTTAAAGCACTTCCTGATTTATAAGTATAAATAGGCGTATACTTGGCAGAATCTATCGTTACTTCCCCTGTTCCTTTTTTCGTTAATGTTAAATTGAGTATAATAGAATTTCTTGTATTCTCTCTTACTTGTCCAGAAACAAAATTACCGAAGAGAATAAATCACAAACCCTTCTTTTGGTTCTTCTTCTGTTCCCAGTTGCACTTTTTCCATTCTTTGTAGTACATGAGGATGACTTCCTAAAATCACATTTGCTCCGTTTGCAAACAATAAATTGGCTAATTGAATTTGTTTTTGATTTGGTACTGTTTCATATTCTTCTCCCCAATGCATAAACACGCAAATGATATCTGGTTCTTGCTCTTTAGCTAGATTTAGTCGATCGATAATGAAATTATCATCTATTAAATTAATACAATATTCTTTTCCTGCTGGAACATCGATTCCATTCGTTCCATATGTAAAGCTTAAAAATGCTACTTTTAATCCTTTTATATCTACGATTGTTGTTGTATCTTGTGCTTCTTTGGATTTATATGTTCCTGTATGAAGAATTCCTGCTTGATCCAAATAATCAATTGTACTTTCTATTCCATAATATCTGGTATCTAAACTATGGTTATTCGCTGTACTTACTAAATCAATTCCTGCATTTTTCATTGCCAAAGCTAAACTCTCTGGCGTATTAAATTCTGGATAACTACTATACCCTTTTTCTTTACCGGCAAAAGTTGTTTCCAAATTTCCTACTGTATAATCCGCTAAAGATAATTCTTCTCTAATATCATCAAATACATAATTAAAATCATAGGCGCCATTTTCATAAGCATCATTATATTGTGTATTATGACACATAATATCGCCAATTACTGCTAACTGGATAGTAATATCGTCTGGTAATTGTACTTCATTAGCAACGCTATCAATTTCCATTGTTTTACCATCTGCAGCTTTATTTTCTTGTTTCTTATCTAATATCGTTTTGATAATTAAACTAATACAAATAAAAATGCAAATAATAGCAAAAACAATCAAAAAATTCAACATTTTTCTCATCAACTTTTGAGAATATTCCTCTTCTGACATAGAATTACCCTCCTTATTACGACTATTATAGTTAATGTATCATAAAATTTCGTTTTATTCAAGATATTTTGCATTTCTAATTGCCAAAAGACAAATTTTAGTGATTTCCATAAAAAGTGTGGGCCGGTGCAAGATTTACTTACACCGGCCCTGTGAAGTCGTGGAATTCCGCAGTTAGTTCAGCTCAGTGGCTTCCCTGTTTGCGGAAGAACTCACCAACCTGCACACTCTTCGCGTAGAGGAACCCGCCTTTTTCTCCTGCCTTTGCGAGGATCAAATAGTCGTTATTCTCTTCGTTCCGAAGCGTGCTATCACCAGCGGAAATCATTCTCAAGGTAATTCCTTCGGTGAAAGCCAGCAAGTCCCCAGGCCAACAGGTAACGGTCTGGTTCCTTTTGAGTCGGACCTCTTGGAGGGTACCATGCGCCTCCAAGCAGATAACTCCTTTTCCCGCAAATCGCTGAAACGCATCCCCCGTACCGGAGAACTGCCTAATGTCGTCCTGTTTGGTGTTGAAGACGGTGCTCCTCGCACGCAAGTCTCCACACAGGAAGGCACCTTTCACAGCGATTAATGTTCCCCGAGGGCGATCTTCCGGATTGGGGGCGGCATAAGAGACCTTGGTATCAAAATTCTCTGCCATCTCCCTCACTTGCCAGATCAAAATCGACCCCGGGAAGTGACTTTTGAAGGTCACGCTCTGGTTTTTCGCCGTAGCCCTATAAACAACGTAGGGGCGCTCCCCGCTGTTTTTCCGGGCTGCCGTCTGGGCCTCGTCGATTCTGGATTCTTCAGCCATCTGCCCCCAAAAAGTAAACCTCTTTTGAGGGGTGTAGCTTGCGCCAGCCAGTTCTTCCGGAGTAATCAGTGACCGCCTGAGTTTCCCGTCGGGATTCCCTTTCTCGTCAAAGACTCCGGACGAGGTGAAGAGCGTGTTCTCCTCCGCGTAGACCACATCCTCGGGTTTCATGGCGGAAATGGTTACGGTCGAAAAACCGCCACCCGTCGATGAAACATTCCACTTCACATTAACACCTCCTAACCATTGCCAGGATTTCAATACTCTTTCGTCTTTAATCCGTTTTCCAACGAAAGGCAATTATATTATAACATTTTTTCACTCTACCGTCAAATTTGCTAAGATATTATGTCAAATTTGACGCAGAATACAAGATATGTTATAATATATATGTCTTGAGCATGGAAATGTTTCAAAATTTCTTTGGGCATGCAAATGCACCAAATGAATATATAGGATCTCCGAAAATCAACTGAAAGAAAGAGAGGAAAAAGGCATGAAGAATGCGAAAAAGGTTCTGAACGCCTGGTTCTGGGTGTGGGCAATCATCGCCGTCCTGATGGTCGTGGGCATGTTGGTCGTGGGAAACCAGAAGGCTTCCCGGGTCATGGCCAGCGTCATCATGGCGACGCTGATGGTGTTGCCCGTCCGAAACTGGGTCATTCGATTCCTCGAATGGGGAATCGAATACGTCGCAAGCAGGAGGCAAACGTTCCGGAACAAGGTCAACAAGCTGGCCACCATGAACCTGCTCGTTGACCCCACTAAGCGGATCGAGAATGTAGGCTTTTATCGCTCCCTGCGGTGGGGCATCACGGTTGCCACCGTGATTCTCGCTCTGCTGTGGCTTGTGTTCCAGGGTTTGAGCTTCCAGGTCGTTTACGGTTTCTTGCATAGCTGGGAGATGATCTTCAGCGGCAGGGTATCGTGGCTGGCCATGCTCATCGTCCTTGTGACGGCCGTGGCTTTCGGATGGCTCGTCTACCGCGCCATCTACTGGTTGCTGCATGAGGTTTGCCTGGACCCGGATGACGGTCACGTGCTCTGGGACAAGGCAATCTGGCGAATTGTTCTCTTCGTGGGCTGCTTCTACGGCAAGATCATCCTGGATGGAATCTTGCTGAGAAAGACTGCTTCCATGATTGGGGCGACCGCCCTCCTGTGGACGGTTGTCATCGCCCTGTTCTTGGTGGTCTACTTTCTCATCGACCGCTACGAAAAGCGGAAGAAAAAGGAAGCCGCCAGCAGTTCCAGCAGCAGCTCCAGCAGCTCCAGTGACAGCGACGACGATAGCGACGACGACAGCGATGACCCCATCAGCTTCGGCTAACCCCTATCTCCGCATTTTCCACGCACTCGCCCTGGGTCTTCCCGGGGCGAGCTCTTTTTTTGACGTTTTTTTCATTTTATGGTATAATAAAAGTATCCTGGGAGATGTTTTCAAATATCTTACCAGCGAGAGCAATCCACAAAGAAAGGGTGGTGAGACCTTTGTATAGGGGTCTTATCTCTGCGGTCGTCATCGTGTCCCTTTACCTGGGGCTGATGGCGGTGGTCGGGCACTTTCGGCCTGGCCTGGGCATCTTCAAGCCCAAATCCGCAATCGCCTTCGTCCTCGGAGGCGTGTTGGCAATCCCCATCAGCTGGTTTCTCTTCGAAAAAAACCAGCTGGCCGGTTATCTCAGCGTTGGCATTAGCATTTCGGTGATGTGCATCCTGTTTTACCTCGGCTGCATCATCGAGAAGTTCAAAGCCAACCGGAAGGCCGGCGGTTTTCGGGGGAATGCCCGAAATGTCCTGATGATCATCGGCATTATCCTGGCCGTCGCGGTTTTCACCGCAGTGGTTTGGAAACTGCTCGAGTTCCTGGGCATCTGAGGGCACAAGGCCTCGTCAGCTCACAGCTGGCGGGGTCTTGTGTTTAATTTAACCTCTAAAACAATTTCTTGCGTTCCTCGCAAAATAGTTAATTTTACTTTATCTCTCGGATATTTCAGAGATAGATATTCACTCAATTCTTGAAAAGTAGTTAATTCCTCATCATCTATTTTTGTAAGAACATCTCCTACTAACACTTCTCCATATACTGGACTTGTTTCTTCTATTTTTTCTACATAAATTCCTATTTTAAAAGGATATTCTGGTATTAAATATTTTAAAACAGTAGTATCAAATCCATAAATTCCAAGATAAACTTCTTGATATTCCTCTTCTTCTTTTAACTTTTGTACAATTCCTTTAATGCGGTTGATAGGAATCACTGCATTAATTTTCTGAGAAGCGATGCCAAGCACTTCTCCCATTTCATTTAAAACTGCTCCTCCACTATCTTCATAACCAATATCGATATTGATTTGTATAATATCTTCCGCATAGGAAATTTCATTCTCTTTTAGAATCTTCAATGTTGTTTTAGCTTTACTTACTAAAACCTCATTAAAATTTTCACTAAAATCATATCCTGTAGCATTACTTAAAAGATAATATCGATTTCCTATTGCTATTTGATTAGAATCTCCCATTGCTAAGTATAATAGATTTTCTGCTGCTATTTTGATAATAGAAATATCTAAATCAGTATTTACCCATTTTACAGTAGCAGGATATATCGTTCCATTTTTGAACGTCACAAAACAAGTTTCCTCTTCCCCACCTGTTGTTGTATAATTTGATAATATGAATCCATTAGGAGTTAAAACAATACCACTGCCGATTCCTAATTTTTCTTCTGCATTTTCTACAAAAACAGCAGAATTCTTTTCATTCCATTTAGATACCCCCACAACCGAATAACTCGCATTTTGTACCAAATCTTGTAAATTGAATTCATTTAAAACGGTATCTGTTCCTGTCAGTTCTGTCTTTTCTGTCTTTTGAATCCCTTGATATTCCATAATTTTTCCTAATCTTATCAAAATAAAAATAATAAAAACTAGCAAAAGTAGGATTAATGCTATTCCTAATGAACCTTTTTTTCTATTTTCATAATACATTTTTCTTTTATCTCCTTCTTAAAAAGTAATTTTATTTTTCCAAAAATTTCATAAATTATCCTGTCTTTATTATTTCTCTTTTAAAATAATGTTAGCACTACAAAAAATACGGATTTTCTTAACATTTTTTGTCAAAATGTATTGATTTTTAGAATAATCATTTATATAATGCAATTAAAAGAAGGATGTTTAACTGAGAGGAACTTAAATGCCTATGTTAGAGAAATTTTATAAACTAACAAATCCGCAAAAAAGTATTTGGAATGTCGAAAAATTTTTTGAAGGAACTACGATTAATAATATTTGCGCTAGTATCACCATACTAGATGATTTTGATGAAAAAATTCTAGAAAAAGCTATTCGTGATACTGTTAGTGAAAATAGCAATTTCCAAATCAAACTTACTATACAAAATAACCTTCCTGTACAGTATTTTTCTGAACCAGATGCTTTTGATATTGAAACAATTCACTTAAAAAAGACTAGTGAATTTGAAAAAATTAAAGAAGACCTTATGAATTATCCATTTCATTTATTAAACTCTCATTTATTTTGCTTTAAAATATTAAGGTTTCCTGACGGACATGGCATGTTTCTTTTTACAGTTCACCATATCATTGCTGACTCTTGGGCTCTAGGCTTGTTTGCAAAATCCATTATGCAAAAATATAAGTTTTTAATGAATAAAGAACCTTTACCAGCCAAAGAGGAACATTCTTATATAGAATACATTCAATCTGAAGAAGCTTACTTTTCAAGCAAAAAATACAATAATGACAAAACTTACTGGAAGAACCTATTTGAAAATATACCAGAACCAGTAACTTTTCCATCAACAAAAACTATTTCAAAAAATACAGATAATCATTCTAAAAGAGAGACTTTTAGAGTGAGTTTTGACGTACTAAAAAATATAAAGAATTTTTGCGCTCAAAACAATATATCTGTATTTCATTTTTTTATGGCAATCTATTCTATGTATTTAGCAAAAGTTTCATCAGAAGAAGAAATTGTTCTTGGTACTCCTATTTTGAATCGTACAAATTTTAAAGAAAAAAACACAATGGGAATGTTTGTTAATACCATTCCTGTTAAATTATCTATTCAACAAAATGAGTATTTTAGCGACCTCGTTCACAAAGTCAGCATCAATATGCTAAATTATTTAAAACACCAAAAATACTCTTATTCTCAAATTTTGGAAGACTTACGAGATACTAATCCTAGTCTTTCTAAATTATATAATGTTGTTCTTTCTTATCAGATTACAAAAGCAGTTGATAAGGAAAATGGGAATTATGAAACCGATTGGTATCAAAATAAGTATTCCTTTAATGATTGCAATATTCATATTACAGATATCAACGATACTGGAGAACTTTTTATTCATTATGATTACTTATGTGAAAAATATAACCAAGATGATATTCTTTATTTACATAGACGTATCATATACATGATGAAACAAGTATTAGAAAACTCTAATATTTCCATTGATAATATTAGTCTTCTACCACAAGAAGAAGAAATTAAAATTTTAAACGACTTCAATAATAACTTCGTTAGATACTCACTAACAGATACCATTATTGATTTATTTGAAACTCAAGTTTCTAAAAACCCAAATAACATTGCTATTGCATTCGAAAATCAAACTATTACTTATAAAGGTTTGAATGAAAGAGTTAATAAATTTGCCAATTATCTAAAAAAGAATTACAACATGAAACAAGGATGTGTTATTCCTGTTATAATGCCACGCTCTATAGATTTAATTGTTTCAATGCTTGCCATTATAAAGACAGGATGTGCTTATTTACCAATTACTCCTGAAACTCCAACAGAGAGAATTAATTATATCATCCAAAATAGCAATGCACCTTTTGTCATTACAGATAATGATTTCAAATTTGCCATTAAATCTGTTTGTTATTCTAAAATAAATTATTCAAATTATGATAACCATAATTTGAATACCAAAATAAATGTTGAAGATATGATTTATGTTATATACACTTCTGGCTCTACCGGAAACCCAAAAGGTGTAAAGGTTTGTCATAAGAACCTTAAAAATTTCATTTATAGTTTTCAACATTTATATGGGAATATCACACAACAAGATAGATTGCTTGCTTCTACAAGCATTTCTTTTGATGTTAGCATCTTTGAGTTATTTATGCCCCTTTTAAACGGAGCTCAACTACATTTATATAATGAACATAATATTACAGATATTTTTAAATATTGTCAAAAAATTTATGATGAAAAAATAACATTTGCCTATATTCCTCCAAACATTTTAGACGCCGTTTATCATGTACTAGCGACTTACCAAGATTTAGCATTAAACAAATTATTGCTTGGTGTTGAACCTATCAAAAGCAAAATTGTTGAACAATTTTTCAAATTAAATCCTAATTTAAAAATTGTAAATGCTTATGGACCTACTGAAACAACTATCTGTGCTACTGCGGTTTTAGTTGATAATGACATCATTGAAAATTATGAAATATTGCCAATTGGTAAGCCACTAGACAATTTGAAAATTTTCATTTTAGATAAAAACTTAAATCCTGTACCAATCGGTATGAGTGGAGAAATGTATATTACTGGTTATAACGTATCTAACGGATACTTAAACCAACAAGATCTTACCAAGCAAGCATTTGTACAATTACCAAATCTTAATTGCGCTCTTGCCTATAAAACAGGTGATCTTGCCAAATGGGATTATCACGGAATTATTAATTTTATCGGAAGAAATGACAATCAAATTAAACTAAGTGGCCATAGAATCGAACTTGGAGAAATTGAAAAACAAATCTATTCTTATCCTAATATTGTAAAAACAATTGTCTCATTAGATAAAAATCAAAAATTAAATTGCTATTTCATTGCAGATAAAAAAATTGACATAGCAGATTTAAAATCATTTTTGTTACAAAAATTACCGAATTATTCTATACCACATTTATTTATGCAGGTTAATAATTTTGAATTAACCTCAAATGGCAAAATAGACAGGAAAAAACTACCAGAGATTATTCCTGAACACAAAAATCATCAAATTATGATGCCTAGAAATAATGTGGATACACAATTAATTCAAATCTTACAATCTATTCTAAAAGTAAAAGACATCAGCATTAACGATTCTTTTTTAGAATTAGGTGGGGATTCTTTATCTGCTATTAATTTATGTGTAGCAATTCAAGAGGAATTTCATGTAAAACTACTTGTAAAAGACGTTATCAATAGCTCAAAAATTAGCGATATATCTGATATGATTCTTCATTTTTCAGAAGAATCTGAAAACAAAAAAATATCTCCTATTGCTAAAAAGCCTGTATACCCTGTCTCATCAGCCCAAAAAAGAATGTATATTTCTAGTAAATTAGCTGGACCAGACTCGATTCTTTACAATATTCCTGGTGGATTAATTCTAAATCACAAACCTGATATTGCAAAAATAGAAAAATGTTTTCAACTTTTGATACATAGACATGAATCTTTTAGAACATCTTTTGAAATGGTTGAAAACTCTATCGTGCAAAAAATAAGTAAACATATTGATTTTAAATTAAACACCATTGAAAATGCCGAATTTTCTGAATTAGATAGATTATTTCATGATTTTGTTAAACCTTTTGATTTATCAAAAGCTCCTTTATTAAGATCTGAATTCATAGAATTTACGAATCATAAATATATGATATTAATTGATATGCACCATATCATTTCTGATGGTGTTTCTATGAATATTTTTGCAGATGAATTCTGTAAATTATATAATGATGATACTTTAGAGCCATTAGAAGTTACCTATAAAGATTACGCCGTTTTTGAGAACGAACGAGAGCTTTCTAAGGAATACAAAAAAGCTAAAGAATATTGGTTAAATCAATTTCAAGACGATATACCAGTATTGAATATGCCTACCACTTATCCAAGACCTTCTATACAATCCTATGAAGGTAGTAGAATTTCAAGCACTATTCCTGCCAAAACAGTTGAAAAAATCGATTATTTGTCTAAAGAATTAAATGTTACACCATACATGATACTTTTAAGTTGTTACTATATTTTACTTTCCAAATATAATTCTGGGCAGGATTTTGTTGTTGGCTCTCCTGTCATTGGAAGAGATATGCCTCAGACTTCTAATATTATCGGAATGTTTGTTAACACATTGGCATTAAGATGTAAAATAGACTCTTCATCTTCTTTTGCTGAACTACTGCAAAATGTTAAAAATATAGTTCTTAATGGGTATGATAATCAAATTTATCCTTTTGATGAATTAGTAAGTCAACTAGAAATCAAAAGAGATGCTAGTAGAAGTCCTTTATTCGATACAATGTTTATCTATCAAAACGAAGGATATAAAGAGTTTAATCTAGGAAATATAAAAGCCAAATATTATACTCCTAGTACTAACATTTCAAAATTTGATTTATCTTTAGAAGTAATTCCTGAAAACGATGGTTTTCATTTATTATTTGAGTATGCTACAAGTCTATTTACTGATGAATTTATTCAAAATTTCTCAGAACATTACTTAAATATATTAAATACCATTTTAAAAAACAAAGATATTCAAATTTTTGATATCGATATTTTAACTAAAAAAGAAACTTCTATCATTTTAAATGATTTCAACAATACTAATATTGATTATCCAAAAAATAAAACCATTTTACAATTATTTGAAGAGCAAGTAGCACGTCACCCAGAAAAGAATTCCGTTATTTTTGAAAATCAAAAAATAACTTATAAAGAATTAAATGAAAAGGCAAATGCTTTAGCAAATTATCTATTATCCAAAAATATTAAAAACGATAGCATTATATCTATATTGCTTGATCGTTCACCTAATATTGTTGTTTGTATTTATGCTGTAATGAAAGCTGGTGCTTCTTATGTAGTAATTGATAATGATTTTCCAAAAGAACGTATTGATTACATTGTTCAAGACTCCGGCTCAAATTTCACTATTACCAATCAATTTTTAAATCAATTCCCTTTTGAACAATATTCAAAAAATAATTTAGAAATTGAAGAAAATCACCGCTTATGTATTATTTATACTTCTGGTTCGACTGGAAAACCGAAAGGCGTTTTACTACATAAAGAGGGATATTATAACTTGATACATGCATTTGATACAGATTTTGGATTATCAAACTTTCAAAATATTCTAAGTATTGCTACAGTTTCATTTGATATGTTTGCTTTTGAAGTATTTGCAGCTACATTATTAGGAAACACTTTAGTTCTCGCAAATGTCGAAGAACAAAAAAATCCGATTGCTATGAGCCATTTAATTAAAAAGCATCATGTCGACTTTATAGTTACTACACCATCTAGGGCAGAACTTTTGTTACTAAAAGAATGCGAAAATCCTTTAAAAGATGTAAAAGCAATCTTACTAGGTGGAGAAAAATTTACAGCAAATTTATATAATAGATTGAAAACCGCCACGAAAGCAAGAATCTTTAATAGTTATGGTCCTACAGAAATTACCTCTGCATGTACTAATAAATTAATCACTTCTGAAGAAATCACCATTGGAAAACCTATTGCTAACACCAAAATCTATATTTGCGATTCAAAGCTTCATCTACTCCCTATCGGCGTCATTGGAGAGATTTGCGTAGGCGGTAAAGGAGTAACCGATGGATATTTAAATAATGAAAAAATAACATCGGAGCATTTTGTAAAAAATCCTTTTGACGAAGGTTTCTTGTACCGTACTGGTGATTTAGGAAAGTATCGTACAGATGGAGAATTAGAATACATCGATCGTGCAGATGATCAAATAAAAATAAGAGGATTAAGAATTGAACTAGGTGAAATTGAATCCTTAATATTAAAATATCCTAACATTAGAAATGTTACTGTTATTAAACAAACAATTAATAATCGAGAATTTTTGAGTGCTTACTACATAGCAAATAAAAAAATTATTACAAGCGACCTTAGAAAGTATTTATCTAAATTTTTACCGAAATACATGATTCCATCTTATTATATAGCTTTAGATAATTTTCAATATACGCAAAATGGAAAAATTGATAAAAAAGCTTTACCTTTACCAACTGGAGTTTTAAGCATTAGTAAAGAAAATTATATTGCTCCTACGACAGAGCTGCAAAGCAAACTTGTTTCTATTTGGGAAAAAATTTTGAACATAAAACCAATCGGAATAAATGATAATTTCTTTGAATTGGGCGGAGATTCCTTACTCGCCATGAGCCTTAATATGGAATTGTTGAAAATCACTTCCAAAATAAGCTACTCTGACATTTTTCATTTTTCTACAATCGCTGAATTAGAAGAAAAAATAAATTCAACAGAGAGCAAACCTTTATTTAATAAAATAGAAAACCTACCCGAAAAATACGAAGATATCTTACATAGCACCATTCAAAAATCAAAAATTCAAAAATTCACTCCAGAGGGAATACTTTTAACAGGAGCTACCGGATTTCTAGGAATTCACATTTTAGAAGAATTTTTAAATCATACAGAGAATAATATCTTTTGTATTGTTAGAGAACAGCCTGGAATCACTGTTGCTACAAAACTAATTCAAAAACTGAACTATTATTTTGGAAACAAATATGATAGTTTCATAAACAAAAGAATTTTTGTTGTTAGTGGAAATGTTGCAGAACCTGGATTTGGTTTAGATCAAGAACAATTATTATATTTAGCTAATTCGGTTAATGTTGTCATTAATTGTGCGGCCAATGTATCCCATTTTGGAAATTACCAAGAATTTTACAAAACAAACGTTGTAAGTACAAAGCATATGATAGACTTTTGCCAGTCATTCAACAAAAAACTTTATCATATTTCCACAACAGGCGTTTCAGGAAGTGAATTGGACTTATCTTATTTAAAAAGCAAAAAAAATCATCACACTAATGTTGATTTTAACGAATCATCACTATATATTGGACAAATATTAGACAATGTCTATACCAGAAGCAAATTTGAAGCTGAAAGCTGCGTATTAAATGCTCTTAATTCTGGTTTAGACGGATATATTTTACGTATGGGAAATCTAATGCCTAGATATTCGGATGGAGGGTTTCAAGAAAACATAAACGATAATGCATTCTTAAATAAATTTGCCTCTTTTGTAAAAGCAGGAATTATGCCAAAATATATGTTGAAGCATATGCTAAATTTCACACCGGTAGATTATGCTGCAAATGCAGTTTATAAGCTAGTAACTCATCCAAGTAAGACAAATAGGATTTTTCATATTTACAACTGTAAAAATATTTCCGTAAAAAAGTATTTGAAAAAAACTAATTTTAAGATTACAATTTTATCAGAAGAAGATTTTGTTAATCATATCAAAGAAATATTACAAAATGAATTTGCGAAAGATTCTATCAAAAATTTATTAGATGATTTCGATAAAAATTTGCATTTAAATTACGTCAGTGATATAATAACAAGGTCAAAATTTACAACAAATTACTTAAGAAAAATCAATTTTAGATGGCCTAATATCTCAAAAAAATATATTAGGAAATTTGATAATATACTAAGGAGAGTGATTGAATAATGTCAACAAGATTTAATATAATATTTAGTATTATCTTGATTGTTTTAACTTTTATTCTAACTTTATTTTTAAATTATATCGCTAACAGAAAAAATAAAAAACAATTAGATAAGATTTATATTATTATTTTTGGCTTACTAATTATTTGTATTTTACCAACAATTTTACAAATGCTATTTGCTAATAGAATACAAAACTTAATTTATTTTGATTATGTATCTTATATTGGAGTTTGCTATCTACCAGTTGCCTTCATTTATATGTCTCTAATATTTGCAAGAACAAAAATTGAGTTTACGCCAAAATTAAAATCTTTACTCATTATTCCAACACTCTCTCTTTTGCTTCTATGGTCAAATGACTTACATCATTTATTCTATGAGAGTTATTCTATTTATTCTAACGAAGTAAAATTTGGACGCTATTTTTACATACATTATCTTTATACGATGGCTCTATTTGGAATTTCTATTATCATTCTAATGAAGTATTCTATTAAAAATTCCGGTTTCTTTTCCAAACAAGCCACTCTTATATTCCTTGGTATTCTAATACCTATTGTGGCCAATGTCATCACCTATATGGGAATTATTCCTGGAATTAATGTAACTTCTATTGCTTTAGGAGTTACCATTATATTCTTCTCTTTGGCCATGTTTAGATTTAATTTATTTAAGCTAACACCAATCGCATTACAAACAATTGTAGACAGAATTTCAGATAGTTATGCTGTCTTAAATGATGACTACGAAATTACGGACTTTAACGAAACATTCGTCAAAACATTTAAAGTAAAAAACAAACAATCACTTCGTGGAAAACATTTTGCTAATTTCTTAAATGAAATGGACTTAAAAAACAAAATAGGAGATTTCGCAAAGCATATTGAAAAAATCGATAACAGCCGTAAGAGTCAAACCTTTGAAATGCATATTCCCAAATTAAATAAATATTTTAATATAGAAATCACGTCTATTATCGTAAATAATCAATTTTTAGGAATATTAATATTATTTAAAGATATTACACAACACACAAACGACATGAAAAGTCTAAAAGATAATCAAGATTTACTGATTGAACAAGAACGTTTGGCTTCTCTTGGACAAATGATTGGTGGTATAGCTCACAACTTAAAAACACCTATCTTTTCCGTTTCTGGAGGCTTAGAAGGATTGTCTGATTTAGTGAAAGAATACGACGAATCTATTGACGATCCTAAAGTAACTAATCAAGATATGCATGACATTGCCAAAGATATGAATGAATGGATTGCTAAATTAAAAGATCATGTTTCTTATATGAGTGATGTTATTACAACTGTTAAGGGACAAGCCGTTAATATGTCTGAAAATCAACAAGTTCTATTCCCTATTTCAGAATTGTTCCAACACGTCAATATCTTAATGCAACATGAATTAAAAGAAAAATTAGCTAATTTAGAAATGAAAAACAATGTGCCAGATGATATTAAAATCAACGGCAATATCAACTCGCTTGTTCAAGTTATCAATAATCTAATTTCTAACGCCATTGAGGCTTATGGAGAAAATCCAGACAAAAAAATCATCTTGCACGCTGAAAACAAAAACAAAGACGTTATTATCTCTGTACAAGATTTTGGAGCTGGTGTACCAGAAGAAATTCAGAAAAAACTATTTAAAGAGATGACTACTACCAAAGGAAAAAACGGTACAGGTCTTGGGCTATTTATGTCTTATTCTAATATTAAAGCACATTTTAATGGAACCATGGACTTTGAAACTAGTTCAAATGGTACTACATTTAAAATTATAATACCGATTAAATAATACCAAAGAAAAGGGAGCTATCACATGAATACATTTTTTTATTCTTTTACCATTGGAAGTTTACTTGCTGTTATTGTCATATTCTTATTTTATTTCTTGTTAAAAATAAAAAGAACGCAATTACAGCAAATTTTTAGTGTTAATTTAATTTTACTGATTACAACTTATGTCTATATTTTTTTACAAATGCAATTAACCAATATCTTCCAGATTCCTCCTATTATTTTTGCTAAATTTTATTACATTGGAATTGTTTTATTCCCAATATCTTTGTTTTTTACAGTAAAAATATTTATTCATACTAAAATCGCTTTTCGTAAACGTTATCTATTATTTTTCATTATTCCCATACTATCTTTACTAGCATTATGGACAAATGAAAAATATCACTTATTTTTCGAAAACTATAGTATTGACTTAAATAATTGTAAATTCGGCCCTGTGTTTATTTTAAACGAAACATATTCTTGTATTTTATATTTAGCATCTTTCATTGCGTTATTAAGATATTTCAAAAAGAATTCCGGTTTATTCAGTCATCAATTAAATTTATTTTTAGTAGGAATTCTTTTCCCTTTTGTACTAAATTTATTAGGAACTTTGAAAATAATAGAAGTTACCATTTACATTACGCCAATTAGCTCTGCTATTTCTATTATCTGTTTCACACTTGCTTTATTTAAATTTCAATTATCAGACACTGTTCCCATTGCCTTGACTAAAGTAGTGAATAGAATGAGTGATGGCTATTTGGTCTTAAACGAAAAAAATATTATTACGAATTATAATTTTACCGTTTTAAAAATGTTTGACATAGAAGAAAAATCTTTAGAATCTTTACATATTTTTGACTTATTAAAATTTGACAGTTTCCACGCAATTGATGAAAAAACTCTCATTTCTGCTCTAAAAGTTGTCAAAGAATCTAATGAGACCTTGGTATTAGAAAAAGAGTTTAAAAACATTCAAAAATACATTCGCATAGAGATTAGTAATTTAAAATCTGGAAATGTTTTTATTGGCACTTTAATCCTATTTAAAGATTTTACAGAACATCATAAAGATGTTGAATTAATCAAAAGAAACACAAATACACTAATTGAAAAAGAACGTTTGGCTTCTCTTGGACAAATGATTAGTGGTGTTACACATAATTTAAAAACACCTATTTTTTCTATTACAGGTGCAACTGAGGGGCTATCTGATTTAATTCAAGAATATCAAGATTCTATCGATGATCTTGTTGTCACATCAGAAGACCATAGAGAAATTGCTCACGAAATGGAAGAATGGAATAATAAAATTAAAGAATATACTACCTATATGTCTGATATTATCAATGCCATTCGTGGACAAGCAGCATCTTTTACAGAAAACACTTTTGAAACTTTTTCTATTGAAGAAGTCATGAATCGTGTTAATATTCTCATGAAACATGAACTGCAACAATCTTTAATTACACTAAATGTTTCTTATAATTTGACACGTGAAATTCGTTTACAAGGCAACATGAATACATTAGTACAGGCTTTGAATAATCTCA
>Ga0310690_10005419_pt1 | contig 17303 bp, 16 predicted proteins | sample AusTroGonzalo_MG_2_FD_207661 | JGI IMG/M metagenome (GOLD analysis project Ga0310690, IMG submission 207661) | Bovine rumen microbial communities from tropical cattle in Woodstock, Queensland, Australia - Gonzalo_04 (v2) (version 2) | ecosystem: Host-associated > Mammals > Digestive system >...
CATGCGGTGACGTATCCGGCCAAAGGCGACTTCCTGGTGGACGGCAAGTACCTGTTCGAGATTGGCGGAGCGCGAAAGGGCTTTGACCAGATAAAGGACTTGCCGAATTCATTCGTCGTAAACGACGATACCGAAGTCGGATTCGGAAACAAGATTCCGCTTTGGCTTTTTGGATTTCTGTATTGACATGCGGAACTAGTTCGCGCTCATTAAGATCGGTGGGGACAGACCCCAAGGGGAAGGGCGGTACCCTTCCGCCGACACAAGCACTGCAAGATTTGGTATAATTAACCCCATGAAAGCGACTAGACTTGTCATGGCGGCGCTTTGCGCCGCTCTTGTGTCCGGGTGCGCGTCGACAGATGCGCCGGGTCCGGCGAACGCAACGCTGAAGACTGCGGGCGGTCCGCTCGTGCAGGCCCACCGCGGCAGCCGCGGCGAGTACGACGACAACGCCGCAGGCGGCTTCAGGTGGTGCCTTTCAAAGGGCATCCGCGGCTTCGAGACCGACATCCGCTTCACGAAGGACCGGCACCTCGTCATCATGCACGACAACCGCCTCGACCGCACGACCGACGGAAAGGGCATCGTCGAGGAGATGACGCTTGAGGAGCTGAGGAAGTGCCGCCTGCAGGCGTGCTCCGAGCAGGTTCCGACGCTCGACGACGTGCTGGACGCCTTCGACCGCCGCGGCGACGTGTTCATCGAACTTGAGATGAAGGCCTATCCAGGAGACTTCTACACGCCAGAGGTGCTGGCGGACTACTGCCGCGCCCTGAGCGCTGCGGCGAAGCGCAAGCTTGCGCCGGGGACCTACGCCTTTACGTGCTTCAACACCAACACGCTCGCGACCATGCGCCGCGTTGCGCCAGACGCGCCGACCGGCTACATCATGGGCGGCGCGCTTACCGACGCCCACATCGCGACGGCCAAGGCGCTAGGCTGCTGCAGCGTCGCGCCCTCCGGGAAGAAGACGACGAAGGAGATGGTCGACAGGGCGCACGCCGCCGGCCTCACCACGTGCCTCTGGATGTGCCAGAACAAGGCCGACTGGGACGAGTTCGCCGCGAAGGGCGCCGACCGCGTGACGAGTGACTACCCCTGCCTGCTGATGCGCGCCATTGAGGGCAGGCGCAAGAAGGTCGTGGCGATGGACCTCGACGCCACCCTCTGCCAGCACCGCTCGCCGATCCCGGAGAAGAACCTTGCCGCCCTGAAGGCGCTCGACGGGCAGTACAAGTGCGTCATGATAGGCGCCGGGAACGCCCCTCGCATCTACGCTCAGATGGGCAACTACCCGATAGACATCGTAGGTAACTACGGCATGCAGGTCGCGGAGGCGGCGGACGGCAACTTCCGCATCGTGAAGGCCGTCACGAACTCCGTAGACCGCGAGTTCTTCCGCGCCAGGACCGACGAGCTAAGGAAGAAGTACGGCTACACCGAGTACGACGGCGAGCCGCTTGAGTTCCACGCCTCCGGCATGGTGACGTTCGGGCTTCTCGGCACGTCGCCGTCGTCCGAGCACAAGATCGCGTTCGACCCCGACAGGAAGAAGCGCCGCGCGATGTATCCAGAGGTCTGCGGGATATTCAGGGACTTCTCCGTCTACATCGGCGGCTCCACGTCTTTCGACTTCGCAGGAAAGCAGTACAACAAGTACGACGCGACGCTCGCCTGGGCGAAGGACCACGGCTACACGCTCGAAGACGTCGTCTTCATCGGCGACGACTTCGCGGACGGCGGCGGCGACAGCCACGTGCGGATAAAGGGCATGGACCACATCGTCATCACGGACTACAAGAACTTCGCGAACGCCGTCGGCGTGCTGCTGAAGTGACGGAGGAGAGCGATGGACATCGAAGAGAAAAAGCGTTTCGCCCGCGCGCAGTGGCGGTTTATCGTGTGCTCGATGGTCGCGTACGCGTTCTTCTACGTGACGCGCAAGAACCTTTCCATGGCGCAGCCGGAGATGCTTGCGCAGGGCGTCATAACGAAGGAGGCACTTGGCACGATTCTCACCGTGCACGGGGTGCTGTACGGCGTGAGCCGCTTCGTGAACGGGTTCTGGGCCGACAGGCTGAACGGGCGCGTGTTCATGGCTCTCGGCCTTGCGCTCTCGGCGCTCATGAACTTCCTCTTCGGCTGCACTACGCTCACGATCCTCTTCGCCGCGTTCTGGATCGTGAACGGCTGGACGCAGGGCATGGGCTTCCCCCCTTGCGCGAAGATGCTGACCCACTGGATACACCCGAAGGAACTGGCTACGAAGATGTCGGTGTGGAACACGAGCCATTCGTTCGGCTCGGCGATGGCCCTCGGCCTCTGCTCGCTGCTCTTCGCGCTCGGCTTCGGCTGGCGCTCGTGCTTCTACGTGCCGGCGGCGCTCGCGGGCCTTGCAGCCGTGTTCTGCTTCTTCTGCGTAAAGGACGGTCCGCACGAGGACGGGCTCCCCGAACTCGACCTGTCCGACGTGCGCGGCGGCGACGCGGCGAGCGCCCCCGTGCGCACCGTCACCGACGCCGACCGCCGCAGGCTCGTCTTCCGCAACCGCGTGATATGGCTCTGCGCCATTGCAAACTTCTTCGTCTACGTCGTCAGGTTCGGCTTTCTCGACTGGGGGCCGACGTTCCTCAAGGAGTACAAGGGGATCGACGTATCCAAGGGCGGGCTCATGATCATCGCCTTCGAGCTTGCGGCGGTCGTGGGCACGGTGTTTGCCGGCTGGTTCACCGACAAGGTCTTCAAGGGGCGCGGCGTCAGGACTTGCTTCTTCTGCATGCTCCTCGCGGGGCTCTGCGCGCTTGGCTTCTGGTACTTGCCGTCCGGCGCGGCGATATGGCAGGCTACGCTGCTCCTCATGGGCACCGGGTTCTTCATCTACGGGCCGCAGGCCCTGATCGGCATTGTCGCAGCGCAGCAGGCGACGAACGACGCGGCGGCGATGGCCAACGGCTTCATGGGGATAATGGGCTACGCGGCGACCACGGTCTCCGGCCTCGGCATCGCCCTCATAAGCAAGCACTTCGGATGGAATGCCGCGCTTCTGTCGATAGGCGGCTTTGCCATGGTGGGTATGATGTTCTTCCTGTTCGCCTGGAACGCCAGCGCGACGGGCTACGGCAAGGCGCGAAGCTAGCCACACAGGCGTGACGAAATTTGCTATAATACGCCCGTTTAGAGGACACCATGGTACAAGGCGATGAAAAACACGATTAAAAGAAGGGATTTTCTGGTCGGGGCTGCGGCCCTTGGCCTTTCCGCAACCGCCAAGGCGGATTGCTGCAAGAAGTCCGCGTGCGCGGATGGGAAGGGGCGCATCCTGTTCGGCGCGTGCCGTTCGACCGTCGAGGACGTCGCCATAATGCGCGACCTCGGGTACGACTTCTGGGAGTGGAGCGCGGGCGCCGCGTTCAATCCCGACAAGGACGACTCCTGGTGGCAGGCGCAGAAGGAGGAGATCGCGAAGCGCCCCCTGCCGCTCAGGAGCTGCAACGGCTTCCTTCCCGGCAAGTTCCGCCTGACAGGCCCCAAGGCCGACCATGCGCCCGCCCTCGACTATGCCGAGACGGTGCTCCGCCGCGCCGACGAGATCGGCGTCAAGACGGTGGTCTTCGGCTCCGGCGGCGCGCGCAACGTCCCCGGAGACTTCACGGGACCGCGCGAGGGCTGGCCTAAGCTCGAGGAGGGCACGCGCCAGTATGCCGACTTCTGCCGTGCGCTCGTCAAGCGCGTCGCCGACCTCAAGACCGTGAAGGTCGTGATCGAGCCGCTTCGTCCAGACGAGTCGAACATCATCAACTTCGTGTTCCAGGGGCTTGCGATCTGCCGCGACGTGGCTTCCCCGCGCCTTGCGCAGCTCGCCGACATCTTCCACATGATGATGGGCGGGGACGACCCCTCTTCCATCGTCGCGGCTGGATGCCTGCTGAAGCACTGCCACATAGCGGACTACGAGACGCGCCAGTTCCCGGGCTTCAACCCGAACGAGACGTATCGCCTCAAGCCGTTCTTCGACGCGCTCAAGATCGCCGGCTACAGGGGCGGCGTCAGCTGCGAGTGCGGCTGGGGCGAGAAGGGCGACTTCGCCAAGAACGCCGCGACCGCAATCGCCGTCATGAAGTCCCTCGCATGACAACTCCATCACTCCTACACTCCCTCACTCACTAACTCCATCACTCCCACACTCCAACACCAAGACAATGAAAAACATCGACCGTCGTGAATTCGTCAAGGGTGCCGCGGGAATCGCGGGCATCGTCGCAGCTGGCTACGGGCCGTCGCTCTATGCGGCAGGCGCGAACTCGAAGATCCGCGTTGCGTGCGTCGGCTATTCCGACCGCTTCCGCCAGACGCTGCTGCCGTGCTTCCTTCACCACAACAAGGAGCTCGGCTTTGAAATGGTCGCCGTCGCCGACCTGTGGAAGAAGCGTCTTTTCGAGAACGCCAAGCCCGAGATCGAGAAGGCCGTTGGCCACGAGGTAGAGACGTTCGGCAGCGACGTCGCACTCTATGACGCGAAGGACCGCCTTGGCCTCGACGCCGTCATCATCTCCACCGCCGACTTCCAGCACGCCCAGCACGCGGTGCATGCGGTCGAGGCCGGCTGCGACGCGTACTGCGAGAAGCCTATCGCCGAGGACATGTACTCGGCGAACATGCTGCTTGACGCGGTGAACGCGAAGCGCGCCCTCGGCGCGATGAAGCCGGGCGCGATCCTCCAGATCGGCTCGCAGCGCCGTTCCGGCAAGAAGTACATGGCCGCCCGCGACTACATCAACTCCGGCAAGTTCGGCGACATCAGCTACGTGCACCTGACCTGGAACGTCAACCAGCCGCGCCGCTGGCGCCGTCCCGAGAAGCTCATCGAGTCCCTCAAGAAGGAGGACGTCGACTGGAACATGTGGCTTCTCGACCGCGACCCGGGCGAGAACAAGTTCGATCCGCGCAAGTACCTCGAGTTCCGCCTCTTCTGGCCGTTCTCGTCGGGCATCCCCGGCCAGTGGATGTGCCACCAGATCGACACGGTCGCGTGGTTCATGGGCCAGCCATACCCGAAGAGCGCCGTCTCGTCGGGCGGTCTCTACCAGTGGATTGACGGCCGGCAGAGCTACGACACGTTCACGACCCTCATGGAATACGGAGAGTCGGGCGTCAAGGGCAAGGGCTTCCAGGTGATGTTCCAGTCGCACCAGACGAACTGCGCCGGCGGCGCCAAGCCGAACAACGAGTCGCCCGTCGAGAAGTACTTCGGCCCGAACGGATGCATCGACCTCGGCACCGGATGCGTCACGAACGAGGGCGTGGAGAGGGCGAAGCCAACGAGCGAAAAGCTCCCCGCTCCGGAAGAGGTGGTCGTCACGTCCGCCAACACCGGCGGCGACCCGCTCACTTCCGCGCACATGCGCAACTGGATGGAGTGCGTGCGCGAGCGCAAGAACCCGAACGCGCCCGTCGAGGCCGGCTACAGCCACGCCATCGCGCTCATCATGTCCAACGCCGCGCTCCGCACCGGAATGCGCGCGACGTTCGACGACAAGAGCCGCCAGGTCCTCGCCGGCGGCAAGCCGTGGACTGGCTACAAGTCGACGGCGGACAGCTGGTTCTCGAACCTGTTCTGAGGGTCGAATGGTAATACTTCCGGCAATCGACCTCAAGGACGGAAAGTGCGTGCGGCTCAGGCAGGGGCGCGCCGACGACGTAACGGTCTACGGCGACGACCCCGCCGCGCAGGCGCGCGACTGGCGCGAGCAGGGCGGGCGCGAGCTGCATGTCGTCGACCTTGACGGCGCGTTCGCAGGGGAGCCCAGGCACGCCGAGGTCATAGCTCGCATAATCGACGCGTTCGGAGGCCCCGTCGAAGTCGGCGGCGGCATCCGAACGCCCGAGGCTCTTGCCGCGGTGATGGAGGCGGGCGCTGCGCGCGCCATCATCGGGAGCGCCGCTCTCGATGACCCGGAGTTCCTCTCGTCCGCCGTCGAGCTCTACGGCGACAGGATCGCGGTCGGCATCGACGCCCGCGACGGATTCGTGCAGACGAAGGGCTGGGTCGAGACGACGAAGGTCAAGGCTACGGATCTCGCGTCCGCCGTCGCGAAGGCGGGCGTCAAGACGATAATCTACACCGACACGGCGACGGACGGAATGCTTGGCGGGCCGAACCTCACGCAGATGGCCGCGATATGCGACGCCGCGCCGACGTGCGAAATCACGGCGTCGGGCGGAGTCAGCTCCCCATACGACGTCGAGAACCTGAAGGCTCTCGAACGCCCGAACCTGCGGGCGGCGATAGTCGGCAAGGCGCTCTACGACGGCCGCACCACGCTGCGCGACATGAACCTCGCCGCGCTGTAGGGCTCTCAGGCTTGCGGAGTTGACGTAAAGATGCACAATGTAGAAGTTCGCGCGCTTAGGAACGGGCTCAGGGTCGTTCTTGCGCCGTGCGAGGCCGAGTCGGTGGCCGTTGGCGTGTTCATCGCGAGCGGGTCGAGGCACGAGCCTCCGAAGTTCGCCGGCATATCGCACCTCATAGAGCACATGCTGTTCAAGGGCACTCCGACGCGCAAGCCGATAGACATCACGCGCGCCATCGAGGGCCGCGGGGGAAACTTCAACGCGATGACGGGCGAGGAGGCGACGTGCTATTTCGCGCACCTCCCCGACGACTACCTCGACGAGGCGGTCGACATACTCTCCGACATGTACCTGCGGGCGACCGTGCCGGACGACGAGTTCGCCCGCGAGAAGCAGGTCGTCGTCGAGGAGATCAGGATGTACGCCGACGAGCCGGACTCCGTCGCGATGGAGAACCTGCAGAAGGCGCTGTTTCCGGGGCACGGGCTCGGCTGCCCTGTTGCGGGAACGCCGGAATCGCTTGCGCCGCTTGAGGCCGAGGACCTCCGCCGCTACATCCGCTCGCACTACCGCGCGGACAACACGGTAGTGGTCGTCGTGGGCTCCTTCGAGAAAGGCAGGGCGCTCGCGCTTGTCGAGCGCGCCTTCTCGCCGCTCGGGAAGTCTAGGCCGCGGAAGAAGCCCGCGCCTTCGCGCTTCGCCCGCCCGTCGCCGTCGCACGTCTCGGTAGAGAAGGACGTGCAGCAGGTGCAGCTGGCGCTTGGCTACCGCGCGTTCGGCATATCAGATCCGCGCAAGTACGCGGCGACGGTGATGGACGCCGTGCTGGGGCGCGGCATGTCGTCGCGGCTCTTCCAGGAGGTGCGGGAGAAAAGGGGCCTCAGCTACGACATCTCGTCTCGGATGCAGTTCTTCTCCGACGCCGGCATGTTCACCGTTACGGCGGGCGTAGACCCGTCCAAGGCCGGTCGCGCGCTTGCGACGACCGACCGCGAGCTTCGCCGCATCTGCGATAGGCGCGTCTCGGCGGCGGAGCTGCGGCGGACGAAGGACTTCCTCGTCGGGAACTTCCGGCTGTCGCACGAGAAGGTCGCGTCGAAGCTCTTCTTCTACGGGCAGACCATGCTTGCCTTCGGGCGGCTCGTCATGCCGGACGAGCAGGTCGCTGGCATTCGCGCCGTGACGTCTGCAGACGTGCAGGCGGTGGCCCGCTCCGTGTTCGTCCCGTCCGCCCGCTCCGTGAGCTGGGTCGTGCCGCGAGGGCTGGATTTTCGGCCATAGGTTTGGTACAATACGTACATGTCAAACTCAGGAGAATGGTTCGTCCGGACGGAAGACGGAAAGGTCTACGGGCCGGCAGACGTTTTGATGCTTGTTGATTGGGCCAAGGAGGGCCGCGTCGAGCCCTCGTGCCTCCTCTCGCGCGACAGGATAAACTGGACGCCTGCACAGCTCGTGCCGGAGCTGGAGATGGAGTGGCTCGTCGAGACGGAGCCCGGCAGGGTGTACGGCCCGTTCAATCGCGCGCTCGTAGTCTCGATGTTCGCGACGAACGCAGTCCCCGCGTCGTCAAAGGCATACCGCCTGCACAAGTTCCCGGTCGACGAGGATCCTCCGCCGGTGGAGAAGATAGTCGAGAAGATAGTGGAGAAGATCGTGGAGGTCGAGCCTTCGGCGAGAACGGAGATCGTCGTGCCGGAGGTCGTCGAGCCTGTCGGCAGCATGCCTCCTGCGAAGTCCCCCGGCTCGCTCTTCAGCAACATCGGCCGCGAGCGGCTTGCCGCGCTCGAAGCGGCGGCCCAGCGCGAACTTGCGAAGGGCCGCAAGCTCGGGATCACTGCGAACATCTTCGGGAGGAAGCACTGATGGAATCGGCTTCATGGTACCTGCGCACGCAGGACGAGACGTTCGGTCCCGAGACCGAGGAGAAGCTTGTCGAGTGGGCGAAGCTCGGGCGCATCCAGCCCGGGCAGGAGATATCGGACGACAACATCGTGTGGCGGCGGGTCGAGGACGTCCCGTTCCTCGACATGCGCTTCTCGATCGACATAGGAGACGGCAACCCGAGGGGGCCTTTCAACCGCGCGGCGGCGGAGGCTCTTCTCGCCAGCGGGCGTCTGCCGCCGACGGCCTCGCTGGTCGAGACGCGCGAGCCGTTCGCCGACGACGCGCAGGAAACTGTTGTCGAGAAGGATCCCGAGCCCCAGGTCGTCGAGAAGGTCGTCGAGGTCCCCGTCGAGAAGGTGGTCGAGAAGATCGTCGAAGTCCCTGTCGAGAAGATAGTGGAGAAGGTCGTCGAGAAGGTGGTCGTCGACGAGACGCGCGTAAAGGAGCTTGAGGGACTGCTCGAAGAGGAGCGCCGTCACACGGCAGACCTGCAGAATCGAATCGACGAGACGTCGAAGAGCGCGTCCGCCGCGGCTAGGGCCGCAATGGAGGCTGAGGCGGCCCTCAAGGAAAGGCTTTCGGCGGCGGAGGACCGCGCGGCAAAGTCGGAAGAGCGCGCGTCGAAGCTCGAGGCCGGCCTGCGCGATGCCGCGGACCGCGAGAACAAGTACGAAGAGCAGGTGAAGCACCTCGAGGACGAGCTTCGCAGGCTGCCCCAGGCGGCGAGCGAAGTCGCCGACATCCAGGTCGCCGTCTTTTCGATACTGAAGAGCGAGGCCGAGGAGCTCGCCCGCGCGGCGGAAGTGGAGAAGCGCGAGTTCGAGGAGATGAAGAAGCGCTATTCCGAGCGCGCCGAGAGGCTGCTGGAGCGCCGCCGCGAGATACTCAAGCGCTCCGGAGAGAACATAGAGGAGATGACCCGCAAGGCCCTGCACGAGCGGCCGCTTGACCCGCGCACGGTGCAGCTGCGCAAGGAGCTCGAGGAGCTGAGGCGCGCGTCGGAAAGGCAGAAGGTCGAAAGCGAGGCGCGGGTGCGCGAGCTCGAGGCGCTGCTCAACCGACGGAAGGCCGAGGAGTCGCGCGACGCGGAAGGGCTAAAGGACGTTACGCAGCTCAGGCAGGAGCTCGAGGCCGTGCGCGAGCAGCTTCGCACGAGGGAGAAGGACCTGCTTTCGGAGCGGCAGCGCAACGAGGAGCTTTCCAGAGCGGAGGCCACGCGGCAGCAGGTGCTGCTGGCTCGCCTCGCCACTCTCGAGTCCCCGTCGATAGGCACGGCGCAGACGCTTTCGACCAACCAGAGCCGCGAGGCGAAGCAGGTAAAGCTGCCGAGCTGGATGAGGTTCGGCAAGTGATGCACGCGCTTCTGGCAGTCCTCGCCGTCCTTTCGATATGGGACTATCCGTCCCGCCAGCAGGAACACGACAGGCTCAGGCGCCAGTTCGTCGCCGCCGTACGCTCCGGCGACACCGAGACGATGGAGGAGACGTGCCGCAAGGGCGTCAAGCTGTTGCCCGACGATCCGACGTGGCATTACAACCTAGCATGCTCCCTCGCATACTTCCCGAAGCGCAGGGACGAGGCGCTCGACACGCTCGAAAAGGCGATAGACCTCGGCTTCCGCGACGCGGAAGCGATAGCGGGCGACGCGGACCTTAAGCGACTTGCCGGGGAACGCCGCTACGAGGAGCTCGTCGAGTACGCCAGGGAGATGTCGAGGCGCCCCATGATGCTCGGCCCGCTTGCGACAGTCGACGCTACCGGCGTGTTCGGACAGTCGATAACGCTAGGCGAGCAGAATCTCGGGTGGGACTTCGACGTCGGCTGCTTCGTGGCGCACATGAAGATGGCGACTGCGTCGGCGGGCGGCAACACAGGCGACCTCTACGTCAACCGCGACAGGTCTCATTCGCCGCTCGACGTCGCCTCGTATCCGGGCATAACGCAAGTCGCCTTCGACGCAGACGGGCGCTCGCGCGGGATGGACGTCGATTTCCCCAACACGCTGTTCCCCTTCCCCGTCTTCGGCAATTCGTCGCGCGCGTTTACGGCAGGCCAGTACTGGCGGTCGATTCCAAGGGCCCTCATGACCGTCGAGTCGCGGCGCCTGCAGGCGATGGTCCGCTTCTACCTCTCTAACCAGACGTGGGTGTTTCCGGCGAACGTCGACATCGCCCCCGCCGGCACGCATGGCGACGTGTTCGCGTCGGTCGCGCCGTACTGGATCGCGACCGCCGGGCGCAGCTATTCCGACATGCCGTACCTGCGCGGCGCCCTCAAGGCGTCGGCGGCGTTCCCCGACGACACCAAGCGCGAGCTTGTCCGCCAAGGTCTTCTCGCTCCTACGATCCAGGCGCTGATCCGCAAGTCGCTTGCGGGCGTGACGAACGAGACGGACTACCTAAGTCCACGAGCCCACCCGACGGCGTTCCCGGCGAACGGTCTCGACGTGCGACGGCTTGTAGCGTCGGCCGCGTCGATGAAGTCCGCCGAGATACCTCCGCTCGCCCCGCTTGCCGTCGCCTCCGGCAAGACGAAGGACACGCCGAACTGGCCTGAACTCACCTACGTAACTCCGTTCGCCGTCGCGTTCGTCCTTCGTTCGTCGGACGAGGTCCGCTCCTTCATCGTGTCGTCGAAGGGCGCTGACGAGTTCGCGTTCGTCCAGACGCACGGCACAGGCGTCGACGTCAAGATCGAGCATCCCAAGCCCAACGTAGCGAAGGTTACAATCGTGCGAAGCGGCCTTTCGCCCACAAACCGCGTCGACATCGCAGTCGTGGCGCGTAACAGGGGGACTGGCTGGGGCGCGCCCAGCTACGTCTCGTTTGCGCGCATGGACCCGTCGGCGCCATACTCCGACCCCGCGCTTACGCCCCTGCCGCAGCCGGCGGCCGTGCCGGAGGCGAAATGAAGTTCCTGCTTGCCCCGCTGGCGGGCTTTACCGACGCTCCGTTCCGCCGCCTCTGCTTCGAGGGCGGCGCCGACGTCTGCTTTGGCGAGATGGTCTCGGCCGCTGGGCTCGTACACGGGTCGTCGCCCACGCGGCACCTTCTCGAGACAATGCCCGGGGAGGGCCCTGTCGCAGTGCAGCTCTTCGGCTCGGAGGAGTCGGAGCTTGCCGGCGCGACGAGGATCGTCGGGGGGCTCGTGCGGCGCGAGGGCGACGGAAGGGCCGTAGAACTGAATCTCAACGCTGGATGCCCCATGACGAAGGTAGTGCGCACTGGCGCGGGCGCGAAGCTTGTCGACGACCCCGAGAAGGTGTACAGGCTTCTTCGCGCGATGGCAGAGAACACAGACCTGCCCGTGACGCTAAAGACGCGCCTAGGTCCGCATCCGAAGGACACTCGGATATTCGAGCTGCTCGACGCCGCGGAGCGCGCCGGCGCGAAGGGGATTGCCGTTCACGCGCGCTACACCTCGCAGATGCACGGAGGGGCGGTGCACCTTGACGTGCTCTCCGAAGTCGTCCGTCGCGCGCACATTCCCGTCGTAGGCAACGGCTCGGTAGTCGATGCGAAGAGCGCGACGGCGATGGCGGAGACCGGCGTGGACGCGATAATGGTCGGACGCGCCGCGCTTGCGAAGCCCTGGATATTTGGCGAGCTGAAGGCGGCGCTTGACCGGCAGCCTGGCGCAAGTGGCATTGGCGATCCCTTCGAGACGCACCTCAAGTACATACTTGAATTCCGCCGGCAGCTCGCCGAGAGGTATCCGGGCGACCATATACCGTCGGAAGACGCGTTCGCCTCCGTCAAGATGCACACGCACCTTTTCAGGTACTTTTCGGGGCGGCCGGGCGCGGCGGCGCTCCGCGCGCGCCTGAACACCGTCCGCACCCTTGCCGACATCCGCGCCGCGCTCTCCGGCGGAATTATGCTATAATACCCAACTTGTCAGGGAAGGGCGATTGAATGGCCGAGTCTGCCGGAGAGAAGACGGAGATGCCCACCCCGAAGAAGCTGCGCGACGCGCGGCAGAAGGGGCAGGTGTGCACGTCGAAGGACATAACTTCGACGGCGATACTCGTCGTCCTCTTTGCGCTCCTCGCGTGGATGGGCGTAGCGCTCATGGAGGACATGGAGGGTCTCTTGAGGTTCCTTTCCGGGCGCATCTCCGAGAACAACGCCGATGCGGTCGGCGAGTCGTCGAAGCTGGCGGTGTTCCTCATCTTCAAGCATTCCTTCATCTTCGTCGCCGTCGCGGCCGTGATAGGCATAGTGGGCAACGTGACGCAGATCGGGTTTCTCTTCACGTTCGAGCCGATCATCCCGAAGATGGAGAAGCTCAACCCGGTGGAGGGCGCGAAGAAGATATTCTCGATGAAGAACCTCTTCGAGTTTCTGAAGAACGTTGCCAAGGTGTCGTTTCTCGGCTATCTCCTATACAAGATCATCTGGGCGAGCGTGCCGGAGCTCCTCACGATGTGCTACGGGACGATTGACGACATCTTCCCGTGCCTCAAGCTCATGCTGAAGCGCCTCGCGATCTATACGGCGTTCGGCTACATTGTGATCGCCATAGTCGACAGGCTCTTCCAGGGACGCAACTTCACCAAGCAGATGATGATGACGAAGGACGAGGTGAAGCGCGAGTACAAGGAGATGGAGGGATCCGCCGAGATCAAGCAGGCGCAGAGGCAGTTCCGCGACGAGATACTGAACGGGCCCGACCCCGCTGCGGCGGCGAAGAAGTCGAACGTCGTCGTCACCAACCCGACGCGCCTCGCTGTCGGCATACGCTACAAGGCCGAGGAATCCCCGCTGCCGCGCATCTGCGCGATCGGCGCCGGCGAGACGGCGAGGATCATCCGCGAGACGGCGCTTGCCGAGGGCATCCCGGTGATGGAGGACAAGCCGCTCGCCCGCGCCCTCTACGCCAAGGGCAAGGTCGAGGACTTCATTCCCGACTCTCTCATCGAACCCGTCGCCGAGGTCCTCAAGTGGGCCAAGCAGGTGCAGGACGCGCACAAGGAGGAAGAGGAGCTTGACAGCGTGACAGTGGAGGATCTATGAACATCGAAAAGCTATACGGGGAAATCGCTCCGCGGCTTACGAACTGGCTTGTTGCATCAGGCAGTTCCTACCACGAGGCGTGCGACCTCGTGCAGAACACCTTCCTGAAGATATGGAAGATGCGCGACGACCTGCATGGCGACGCGAACGACGTCTCGGGGCTCGCCTTCACCATCGCGCGGAACCTACGCAAGAACGCGGTGCGCGACGACGCCCGACTCTCGTTCGTCGAAGAGATCAAGGACGAGGACGCCGGATCGGTGGGGCCGGCCGCGTCGCCTTCCGACTCCGAGTACCTGAGGCAGCGGCTCGCCGAGGCGTTTTCGAAGCTGCCGCCGATCCTTCGCGAGGCGTATACCCTGTTCCAGATTGGCGAAATGTCGGTTCGCGATATCGCAAACCAGACGGGAGTTAGCGAAAATCTCGTAAAAGTGCGCATTTTCCGCGCGAAGGAGAAGCTGCGCGAAATTCTTTCCGATTTGCGTGTAACCTAATTGGCGGTGGTGTGTAAACAGGGCGCAAAAGGAAAAAGGAGACAACAATGGAAATCAATTTGAACAGCAACGGATTTGGCAACATCGGCATTGGGCGCGATGCGCCAGGCGTGAACGGCGTTGGCGCGGAAGCCGAGACCAAGGGAGCCGAGGCGAAGCCCGTCTCGCGAGGCGCGGTCACGTTTACCAACGCTCCGACCGGCCTTGCCTCCGCAGAGCCGGTCGCCGACGTGTCCGACGCTGCGCTCAACCGCGACGACGCGCTCGGCAAGCTCGTCAGCTCCGCCTTCAACCTGCCGCCGCCGCCCATGCCGGCGTTCGCAGACTGACGACGACGAGATCATGAATTCCATCAACGAGATCGAGTCGGGCGAGGTCGAGCCGGAACGCAAGGCCGTAAATCCCAAAGACAGGATTCTCAAGAACATCGAGAGCAAGGTACAGGACGACCTTGACGAGAACCTGAACATCAACGCCTGGCTAGGCGAAGACGACGAGACCAAGGCCGACGACGCCAAGGCGGCAAGATCGCCTGCACCGGCACCTGCAAGCTGACGATAAACTACGGATTAAGAAAGATTTCGATGGAGAAGTTTGAACTGGAAGAGCCGTTGAAAGAGGAAATCCGCGCCAGGGTCCTTGGCGAGGGGTTCATGAAGATCGTCCAGTCCGTCCGGCGCGGCGGGAAGACGTTCAGGATATCGATGCGCCCGGTGGAAATCGGCGGCGAGCGGAGGTTCCAGGCCGAGATGACGGACGACGGGCAGGTCCGGGTCAAGAACCTCTCCTCCGCCGACGCTGCCGCAGGGCTCGAGGAGATCATCGCCCAGAAGGGCGCGCGCGAGCTGCACCTTATGACGGCGACAGGCGACCTGCACATTCGCGTGACGCGCAAGGGCCATGTGCTCGCGTCGCGTTCCGCCGAGATGGCGCGTACAGTCGTCGTCCGCCCGCACGACCGCGTCAAGAATCTGCCTCTTACCAGCTTTGACTCCGCCGCGCTCCTGCGGACGATAGGGATTGCCGACGGCTCTGGCGCCATTCGCGCCTCCATGCGCGGCAAGTACGACCAGGTGAACGAGTTCCTGAAGGTCGTGCGCGAGACAGTGGGCGAGAACGCTGGCGGCGATGCCCAGCCCTTTGTCGTCGTCGACTGCGGCTGCAGCAAGGCGTACCTGACGCTTAGCCTCTATTTCTACCTGACGGAAGTTCTCAACTTCCCAGACGTGCGCGTTGTCGGCGTCGATCGCAGGGGTGACGTGATCGCCGCCGCCAAGAAGATGGCGGAGCAGCTTGACGTTGCGGAAAAGGTCGTGTTCGTCGAGTCCGACCTTTCCGAGTTCAATGCCGAGGGATGTGGCCCCGTTTCCATGGTCGTCTCGCTTCATGCCTGCGACACGGCGACCGACGAGGCTCTCGCAAAGGGCGTCGAGTGGAAGGCGCGCTTCATCCTCAGCGCGCCTTGCTGCCAGCATGAACTGCAGAAGACGATAGGCACGGGCGGCGGAAAGTCGCGTGCCGAGGGCGACTTCGCGGGGCTGCTCCGCCAGAGCATTCTTCGCGAACGGCTTTGCGACATACTGACCGACTCGTTCCGCGCTCAGATTTTGCGCATCCTCGGCTACAGGACGCAAGTCGTCGAGTTCGTCTCTCCCGACGCGACGGCGCGGAACATCATGCTGAAGTGCGAATACGGCGTAAAGCCGGGGCAGAGCGGTCCGATAGGCGAATACCTTGCCCTGCGCGATGCATGGCAGGTAACGCCGTGGCTCGAGACGCGTCTTGCCGAAAGGTTGGAAAGGCACCTTGAAAGGCATTCTTGAGCGGCGGGCCGGGATAGTCCGCGGAATCCGCAGGTTCTTCGACGAGTGCGGCTTTGTCGAGGTCGAGACGGCCGTTCGCATCGCCGCGCCTGCGCCCGAGGAGCACATCGACTGCCCCGTCGTGGCCGATGGAGCGACGGCGCAGGGCGGAACGACGCCGCACATCGAGGGAACGCGTGGCGTTTCGTTCCTGCGCGCGTCGCCTGAGCTCCAGATGAAGAAGCTTCTGGCGGCGGGCATGGAACGCATCTACCAGATAGGGCCTTGCTTCCGAGAAGGGGAGCAGGGCTCGCGCCACTCGCAGGAATTTACGATGCTCGAGTGGTACCGTCGCGGCGCGACGTATGAGGAAGTAAAGGAAGACCTAAAGCGGCTTTACATGGAACTTGCCGGGAAGGAAGTCCAGTTCCGCGACGTCCTTGTCCGCGACGCCTATCTTGAACATGCAGGATGGGACCCGTGGGCGGAGTGGGACCAGGACCGCTTCGACTTCGACATGGCGATGAAGATAGAGCCTGCCATAAAGGATATGGGCGGCGGGGTGTTCCTCGTCGACTATCCGACTCAGGCGGCGTCGCTGGCGCGTGTGTCGGCGGACGGCCGGACGGGGCTTTTGCGCGCCGAGAGGTGGGAGTTCTACGTTGACGGCCTGGAGCTTGCCAATTGCTTTACGGAGCTTTGCGACCGCGACGAGCAGGCGCGGCGGTTCGAGGCGGCGCGGGAGAACCGACGCGCGCTGGGCGAGTCGGATTACCCCTTGGACGCTGACTTTCTCGACTCTTTGCCGTCAATCGGCAGTGCTTCCGGTGCGGCGCTCGGGGTGGACCGCCTCGTGATGGTCTTGACGGGGGCTAAAGAAATTTCCGCAGTACGCGCGAAAATATGATATAATACACACTCACTTGACAAAGTGCAGTTGGGTGAACTGTATACTGGAGAGGATATGGCCACTGTAAAGAAGGCATTGAAGAAAGCTGCAAAGAAACAGGCGAAGAAGCCCGCAAAGGCGAAAAAGGGCGTAGAGAAGAAGGCTGCAAAGGCCGGCAAGAAAGCCGTTGCCTCGAAGCGCAAGGCCGTCCGCGTCCAGCCGGACGACGACGAAATGGACGATCTTCCCCCCGAAGACGAGGTCGAGGAGGCCCAGGCCCTTGACACCGAGTCCCTTGCGTCCGAGGTCGAGCGCGCGGAGGAAAAGGGCGAGGAGGCCGAGACGGAGGACGCGGCAAGCGTCCTGCCGTCCGTGGCGGAGGGCGAGTCCGCCGACGCGAGCGACGCCGACCAGGTGCTTCCGTCGATGGAGTGGATGTCGATCCTGCGCGAGACGGAGCTCAACGACGTCATCCAGGACGTGAAGCGCCGCAGCGAGGCGAACGGCGGCTACATCACGTACGAGGAGCTGAACCAGATACTTCCCTCGAACATTGTCGACGCGATACAGTCCGACAAGTACCTCAAGATTCTCGAGGCGCTTGGCGTGCAGGTCCTTCGCGAGGACGACGTCAAGAAGTGGCTCGACGCGAAGAACGCGAAGCAGTCCGACCAGAAGCAGCGCACTTCCGACATGATCGAGGACCCGATCCGCATGTACCTGCACCAGATGGGCCAGGTGCAGCTCCTGAAGCGCGAGGAGGAGGTCAAGATCTGCTCGATCATCGAGGAGGCCGAGGCGAAGACGAAGGACATGTTCAACCGCTTCCTGTTCGCCCCTTCGATGTATGCGTCGCTTCTCG
>Ga0310690_10005421_pt1 | contig 17303 bp, 14 predicted proteins | sample AusTroGonzalo_MG_2_FD_207661 | JGI IMG/M metagenome (GOLD analysis project Ga0310690, IMG submission 207661) | Bovine rumen microbial communities from tropical cattle in Woodstock, Queensland, Australia - Gonzalo_04 (v2) (version 2) | ecosystem: Host-associated > Mammals > Digestive system >...
GCAGATCGCGCGCGGGGAAACGCGCCTCCATATCCTCGGGCGTCGCCGTCACGTTCGGAAACAGCAGTTCGGCCAATGCGTTGGTATCCATGTCTTCACCTCGTCCGCCGCCGCGCGTCCCGCCCGCCGGCCGTTTTTCATTATTATAATATTATACCATATTCCGCCGCGTTTGTCTACGCCTCGGGTGAAAAAATAAATAAGACCGGGGCCGTTTGCCCCGGTCTTGCGTTTCTTATTCTTCCTCGTCGTTCTTTTCTTCCACAAAGCCCTCGGCCAGAGCGATATCCCAGTAGCCGGAGAGTTTGGCTTTGGTGAACACGGCGGGGTTGTAGAAGTCGGATTTGACCTTTTTGAGTTTCTTCGAGGAGAGCGACACGTTCTGGTTGTAAACCAGCGGAATGACGGGCAGGTCGTTCATCAGCATCGCCTCGGCCTCGTGCAGAAGGGCGGCGCGCTTTTTGGGTTTGGTCTCCTCATAGGCGGCCTGGATCTTGGCGTTGTAGTCGGCGCTGTCGTAGCCCGTGATGTGCGGGGTCAGGGCGCCGGTGGGGTTGATCGCCTCGTCCAGCACGGTCGCGTTGCCCGAGAACTCTTTGGCAAACGGCGCGAGCACGGCGAAAGCGTCGGGCGCGGTGGCCACCACGTCAAGCGCGATCACCTCAAAGTCGCCGGCGTCAAGCGCCTCGGTGTAATGGCTGGAATACATGCCCGTGCCGACCCAGTTGCCCTCGTCGTTCTTATCCATGATCTCGTAGTTCGAGAGCTGCCTGACGGTCACGCGGAAGCCGAGTTCGCGCCAGGCGGCGGCCACCGCTTCGACCATGGCCACGTGGTCGGGATCTTCTTTGCGCACCGCGATCGAGAAGGAGTAGTTGGCGGGGTTGACGCCCGCCGCGGCCAGTTTGGACTTGGCGCCTTCGATGTCGCCGGAAGCGGAGAGGTAACTGTCGGCCTTCTTGCGGAAGTCCTTGCGCACGCCCGCGCGCTCCGGCACCGTCCACGGCACAAGGCCGTCTGCGGCTTTGGCGTAAGTCACGGCCTCGACCAGCGCGTTGCGGTCGACGGCTTCGGAAAGCGCCTGACGCACTTCGGTCTTGGCGAACAGCGCCGTGCCGCCGATCAGGGCGTTTTCATTGAGGTAGAGCGAGAAGGTAGAGGGCGCGTCGGTCACCTTGGCTTTTTTCAGCGAGGCGTCGGTGCGCATGCCGAGCGGCACGTAGCCGATGTATTGCAGAGCGCCGACCTCGCCGCTGTTGAGCGTGGCGATCTGTTCGGCGTGGTCCGTGAGGTAGTTCACGATGATGCGGTAGGGGCGCACGGCCTTGTCTAGATCGTCTTTCTGACGGTCGCGCATGTAGTAACTGTTGCGCTCCAGCACAAAGCCGTCCTCGCTGCCGTAGTTGATCTCACGAAGCAGAAAAGGTCCGCTGCACACGGTGGTACTGACGCGCTTGGCCCAGTTCGGTTTGCCCTCGACGATGTCGGCGCGCACGGGATAGACGGCGGGCGAACACAGCGCCGTGAGGAAGGTATCGAGGTCGATGGGGCGCTCGAACTTGAACTCGAGCGTCGTGGGATCGATGACGCTGACGCCGAGGTCGTCGATCGAGGCGTCGCCGGAAATGATCTTGCGGGCGTTCTTGATGTCATAAAAGAGCGCGGTGGCGGGGTGCGATGTCTCGCTGTCGAACAGACGGAGAAACGCGTATTGCGCGTCGCCCGCGTTCACGTACACGCCGTCCGACCACTGGGTCTTTTTCAAATACAGCGTCAGGGTATATTCGCCCCGCTTCTTGTCCTCTTTGTATTTGTATTTGTCGACAAGATCCTTTTTGGGCTTGCCGTTGTCGTCCGCACGGAACAGGCCGACGAACATCATCGACACGATCCGCAGGTTATCCTCGTTGTCAAAGGCGGCCAGCGGGTCAAAGTCATAGATCGGGTTGGTCAGATAGGCCCGGATGTAGGCGCCCTTGTCGAAAATGCCGTGCTTCAACGAGGTGCAGCTGACAAAGCCCGCCAGCATCACCACGCAGAGAAACAGGGCAAGTACGCGTTTAAACATGAAACTACCTCCTTTGCGCAAGCGTGTGCCCGCGCACAGTTTGAACACAGGGTATTATAGCACATCTTTTCGCCGATTGCAAGCGGGCGCGCCACGGTTTGGACAGTTGCACAATATTTCTTTTGAAATTTGAGCATAATATACATACAAACGCGGCGCGCGGGAGAGGATAACAAAAAAGGGAGGTGGTCGTATGCAGGCGTTTCTCCGCAGCGACCTGGCGGCGGAATGCGACGTGTCGGGCGAGGCCGCCGGCGTGTGGACGGACGAGCGGGAGGCGGGCGGCTGCCGCATTTTCAGCGTGCAGGTGCGGGACGAGGCGGCGGCGCGGCGCGTGGGCAAACCGGCGGGGCGCTACGTCACCCTGACGTGCGGCGACGTGACGGAGATGGACGAGGCGACGGCCGCGCGCGTGCGGTGCGCGCTCGCGGTGGAGGTGCGCGATATGGCGGCGCGCATGGCGGGCAAGAGCATCGGCCCCGGCTTTCGGGTGCTGGTGGCGGGCCTCGGCAACGGGCGCCTCGCGGCCGACGCGGTGGGGCCGGAGACGGTCGGGCGGCTCTCGGTGACGCGGCACATCCGGCGGCAGAACGGCGCGCTTTTCTCCACGCTCGGTCTCTGCGAGATCGCGGCGGTCTGCCCGGGCGTGACGGGGCAGACGGGCATGGAGACGGTGGAGGTGGTGCGCGGCGCGGCCGAAAACGTGCGCCCAGACGTCGTCGTGGCGGTGGACGCATTGGCGGCGCGCGAGGTGACGCGCCTTTGCGGCACGGTGCAGCTCTCCGACACTGGCATCCACCCGGGCTCCGGCGTCGGCAACAGCCGCAAGGCCTTAAATGCCGAAACGGTCGGCTTTCCCGTTCTCGGCCTCGGCGTGCCGACCGTGGTGGAATCGGCCACGCTCGTCGCGGACGCCATGAAAAAGGCGGGTGTCGCCCCCGACGAGGCTACCCTGACGCGCGCCCTGCGCGGCGGCCGCGGCTACTTCGTCGCCCCGGGACAGATCGACCTGCTTGTGCCGGCTGCGGCGACTTTGATTGCAGCCGCCCTTGAAAAAGCTTTTTCCGTCATATAGTCATCGCAATCTTTTCCGTCATGCTGCGTTGCTCCTCGACTCGGACGGCTCGACATACGGGAGTATGCCATCGCCGCCGCTCGCTCGGTGCGTCTTGCCTGACGAAAGATCTTGCGATGACGGGTAAGATTATTATAAGCCTTCCCCCAGAAAGGGGAAGGCTGCGTATCCCTCTTCTGTCTCCTGCAACGTGCCGCAGGCACTCATGACGCGCGAAGCGCTCATAACTCCTCACGTCCGGCTTGCCGGACTCATAACTGAAAAAAACCCCCACACGGGGGCTTTTTTCATACCGTTTCCGGCCTATTTACTTTTTCAGCGTCTTGACGAACGCCTCGATGCGCGTGAGCGCTTCGGCGATGTGTTTGACCGAATAGGCGTAGGAGATGCGGGCAAAATCCTCGCCGCCAGCGCCGAAAGCCGAGCCCGGCACGATGGCGCACTTGTAGTCGTAGAGCAGCCGCTCGCAAAAAGCGTCGCCCGACAGGCCGAAGTCGCCCACGCGCGGGTAGATGTAGAACGCGCCCTCGGGCAGCATGGCGTCAAGCCCGATGGCCGTGAGACCGCTGTGGATGTAGCGGCGGCGGCGGTCGTATTCCGCGACCATGGCGGCGATATCCGCATCACCGTTCGAGAGGGCCTCGACGGCCGCCATCTGGCTGGTCGTGGGGGCGCACATGATGGCGTACTGATGAATTTTCAGCATTTGCTCGATCACGGGTTTCGGCCCCACGGCCCACCCGAGCCGCCAGCCCGTCATGGCGTAGGCCTTGGAAAAGCCGTTCACGACCACGGTGCGCTCCTTCATGTCGGGCAGCGACGCGAGCGACACGTGCGCGCGGCCGTAAGTCATCTCGGCATAGATCTCGTCGGAGAGCACCATGACGTCGGTATCGCGTAAAACGTCCGCGATCTCCGCGAGTTCTTCGCGCGTTAAGATCGCCCCCGTCGGGTTGTTGGGGTAGGGCAGTACCAGCAGTTTGGTGCGGGGCGTCAGCGCCTTTTTGAGGTCGTCGGGGCGCAGTTTAAAACCGTCCTCGGCGCGCGTCTGCAGCAGCACCGGCACGCCGCCCGTCATGCGGGCGATCGGCTCGTAGCAGACGAACGACGGCACGGGCACGATGACCTCGTCGCCGGGCTCCACCAGGGCGCGGATGCAAAGATCGATGGCCTCGCTGCCGCCCACGGTCACGACGGTCTCGTCGGGCTCGTAGGCAAGGCCGAAACGCCGCGCCATATAGCGGCAGATCTCGGTGCGCAGCGCGGGCAGACCCGCGTTGGAGGTGTAGTAGGTCTTGCCTTTTTCAAGGCTTTCGATGCCCGCCTCGCGTATATGCCAGGGCGTGACGAAATCGGGCTGGCCCACCGTCAGCGACACCACGTCTTTCATGTCGCCGAGCAGGTCGAAAAACTTGCGAATGCCCGACTTTTTCAGCCCCGTTACGGTGCGGGAAAGTACACGGGAATAATCCATATCAGTTGCAGTTTCCTCTCTCGTCGGGTTCGGGCGCGGCGTAAATCACGCCTTTGTCTTTGTATTTGCGCAGCACGAAATGGGTGGCCGTGGAGATCACGTCCTCGACCGTTGCGAGTTTCTGCGCCACGAAATAGGCCACCTCTTTCATGGTCTTGCCCTCGATCAGCACGCAGAGATCGAAACCGCCCGACATCAGGTACAGCGACTTGACTTCGGGGTAATTATAGATCTTTTCGGCCACGCGGTCAAAGCCGCGGTCGCGCTGGGGCGTGATCTTGACTTCGATCAGGGCCGAGACGTATTCGCGCTCGGTCTTGTCCCAGTCGACCAGGGTCTTGTAGCCCAAAATAACCCCTTCTTTTTCGTACCCGTCAATGGCCTTTTTCACGTCGGCCTCGCTCTGTCCGCACATGGCGGCGATATCGCGGGGGGTGAGGGTGGCGTCGTCCTCGAGCAGTTTCAAAATGTTATCCATGTTCAGACCTTTCCGCGGGCCTCTTCGCCCGCTTTGATTTTTTGCATGATGCTGTCATACGACAGGCCGTAACGCGCCGCGATGTCGCTGGCGTAGCTCTTGCCGTCCGGTTTGGCGCGCAGAATGCGGAAGGAGCGCTGTCCCTCCTCCATGCCCGCGACCAGGGTGTCGATGGGCGCGCCGCCCTCGGCGCGCGTCCGCTCGTTGATGGCGGGGACTTCGGCGGCCAGCTCGTGCAGGTGCGTCGAGAAGATGCAGCGGCAGCCGACGCGCGACAGGCCCGCCAGCACTTCGGCGGCGATATACGAGGCCTCGAAGGACCCCGTCGAGGAGAGCGATTCGTCGAGCAGCACCAGGCTCTCGGGCGTGACTGCGTCAAAGATCTCGCAAAGGCGCGCGCACTCCTCGCCGAGGCGGCCTTTGTCGATGGTGTCATCCGCGCCCGTGGGGAAGTGAGTGAAAATGCCGTCCGCGGGGCTGACGATTGCCTTTTCGGCGGGCACGGGCAGCCCCAACTGCATCATGGCCTGGCAGAGCCCGACGGCGCAGGTGATGACCGATTTGCCGCCCCGGTTGGGGCCGGTCAGCACGTAGATGGCGGCGTTCTCGTCAAAGATGACGTCGTTGGTCACCATTTCGTCGTCCACTTTCAGGGCTACGGCGGGATTGTAGAGCGCCGTGGCGGCAAAGCGCCGCTCGGCGGCGGGCGCCACCTCCGGCACCGTCAGTTTGTTGCCCTTGATCGTCAGGGCGCGCAGGAGATTGGTGCCCTTGACGAGAAACTCGAACTCGGGCAAAAGCCCGAGCAGAAAGTCGGTGTTTTCCAGCACGTAGTCCTGCACGATCTTTTTCCAGGAGCGCAGCGACTGGCGATAGACGTCGCCGATGGCGCTGTTGAAAGCCAGCGAGAGCGCCGTTTTCTGGTTCTCGTTCTGCTTTTTGCCGAACGGAACGAGGTCGGCGATGCAGGTGTACGCGTCGTTTTTGAAGTCGAGGCGCAGGATCTTATGCAGCGTGTCGCCGGAGCGGAACGTCCCGGGATTGATGGAGAGCACGCCCGCTTCGCGGGGGCGCAGCTGCGCGTCGAGATTGACGCCGATGGTCACGCTCTTGATCTCGCGCACGCGACTCGAAAGCTCGGCGAGACGCTTGTTCAGCTCGGCGTAATAGTCGCTCTCGACCAGCTTGCGAATGTGGTCGGAAAGCCGCTTCACGGCCTCGCTCTCATACGCGGTACCCTCGGCGCAAAGCCCCTCGTACAGCGTGTCGATGCTGGTGATATACAGCTCGATCTCGGTCATGCTCGACAGATAGTCGGCGGTGTCGCCGCTGTCCACCTCCAGCCGCCGCAGCTCGGTGATGTCGAGCAGCACGGGCATCAGCTTGTTGAAAGTCTTGACGATCTCCTCGTGCGCGAGCAGGTCGCCGAACACCGCCTCGCGGTAGCGAATGACGGCGGGATCGGCCGTGATGAACTCGTCGAGCGTGCCGTTTTTGAGCGGAAAAACTTCCGCCAGACCCAGCTCCTCCAGCGTGAACGCGTCGATACGCGGCGCGTCCAGCCCCTTGACGTGCGCCTCTTTGGTCGCCGCGTCGGGGTAGAGCAGACTGAACCCCTCAAATTCAAATGGTTTGTTTTCCATACCGTGCCCCCCTTGTGGGAAATGAATGCAGAATGCAGAATAAAAAATGCAGAATGAAGCGTGAAAATGCGGAACACCGCACGTTTCCCGCCGTGTCGTCTGTAGGGGCGGCCATCGGCCGTCCGCGCATCCAAAAGGATATAGATAAATTATTATACCACATCTTTTTGCAAAAATCAAGCGCCCCGCGGCCACTTGTGCAAAAAATCCCCGCGCCCCTTGCCATCCCGCCCGATGTGTGCTACAATAAGGTCGAAAAACAGGACGAAAGGGGGCCGCATCATGCCCGAAGAAAAAACGCCCGCGCGTTTTCTGTCGCTGACCCGCGCGGGGCTTACCGCCCTGCAAAAAGAGCCGCGCACGCCCTTTGCCCCGTGGTTTTCGGGGGAGAGCAAACGCCGTCTGCTGCTGACGGCGGGCCTTGACACGGCGCGTTATGCGGACTACGAGGCGTTCGAGGCCTTTCTCCTGTCGCGCCCCGCGCTCGGCACCTCGCCCCTTTACGCCCTCGCGGCCGCCGATCTGCGCCAATGTTACGGCGCGCCCGCACCGCGCAGTCAAAAGAGCGTTGCGGCGCTCTGGCAAAAGGCCGTACGAGACCCCCTGACGCCCGCCGCGGCGCTCGCGCGCGCCGGCGTGAAGACGGCGCTTGTTCCCGTTTGCCCGGTGGAGCCCCTGCCGCCGAAAAAGCCCCTTGACGGGGTGACTTTTCTGCCGATCGCGGCGCCCGTCGGCCTTGACTTTTCAGACCTTTTGCACCTGATTTCGACCCGCCGCATCGACTCGACGGCCGCACTCGAGGCGCATATCGCCGCCGAACTCGACCGCGTGGGCGCGCCCTCTGCCGTGTGGCGTCTTGCGGGCGAGACGGGCGAACTGCCCGACCCTTATCGCGCGCGTTTGCTGCTTGAAAAAGCCGCCGCCGGCGCGTCGCTTGACGGGGAAGAGCGCGCGGCCCTCGCCGCCGAGGGCGCGTTTTTGCTCGGCGGAGCCCTGTCGCGGCGCGGCATGCGCTGGCAGTTGTTTCTCGATCCCGTCGCGGGAGAGGGAGATCGTCGCTCCGTTGCGGCCCTTTTTGAAAAAATGATCGCCAAAAAACGCCTGCCCGACACGGTGCTGTGCGTGAGCTGCCCCGCCGACGTGGCGATTTTTCTGCCCCTGTTCGCCACTGCCAAGGAGGCGCCCGCGCCCCGCGTTTACTGTGCGCTCGACGGCGCCGCGCCGGACGTGCTCGTCTATACGCTGACGGCCGCGCTCCTCATGGCGCCCGGCTCGTTTCTGGGCCTCGCCGGCGACGCGCCGGATTTTCTCGCCGTCCCCATGACCGCCCTCTATGAAAAGGCGCTCTCCGCCCACCTGTTCGGCCGCGCCCTGTCCGTCGCCCCGTCTCTCTCACCGAAAGAGGCCCGCGCCCTCTTTGCCGATCTCGCCCCCGCGCCGACCGGCCGCCTCTGCCGCTTTCTCACCGCCCCACGCAAGGTATAAGATGCGTGGACAAGCGATGCTCGCCCCTACGGCAAAGAGAGCCCCTACAGATGACGCGGCGGGGACAACGCAGCAGAGAACAACGCGGCGGTTTGACTCCGTCAAAATAGTCGCATTTCACAGAGGCGCGGTGGCTTTTTTATCGCTTTTGCCGAAAAACAGAAAATATAGAGAAAATATGAAAATTCCTCTTGATTTTTGAAAACGCATGCTCTATAATAATAACGTAATTGAACAGTATTTGCCGATATAGGCCCGGAGGGAATGGCCCGGGCGTTTCTACCGCACGCCGCAGTTTGCGACTATTGTCAAATACGGGCGGCGCCGCGTTGCGGAAACAGACTTTTGTCGGCAAAGGTCTGCTTTTTTGTTTTTGAAGTCATACATTTTACATATATGACAAATAAAAAAAGGAGAGTTCACCTATGGAAAAGTTTTTTAAGTTTTCCGAACGCAACACGACCTTGCGGGCTGAGATCATTGCCGGTCTGACGACCTTTATGGCAATGGCCTACATCCTCATGGTCAACCCCGGCATGTTCTCCGATCTCGGCACGGTCTCCTTTGGCGCCATCTATATCGCGACTGCGATCTCCGCCATCGTGGGCACCGTTCTCATCGGTCTGCTTGCCAACCTGCCCCTCGCGCAGGCGTCCGGCATGGGCCTGAACGCATTCTTCGTTTACACGGTTTGCTTCGGTCTCGGCTTCTCTTACGCCAACGCGCTGCTGTTCGTGCTGTTTGACGGCATCCTGTTCGTCATTCTCACGGTCACGGGGCTTCGCAGCATCCTGTTCAACGCCGTTCCCGCCGCCGTCAAAGCGGCCATTCCCGCCGGCATCGGCCTGTTCATCGCCTTCATCGGCCTGCAGGACTCCGGCTTGATCATTACCCAGTACGCACCCGATAAACCTGTTGCTACCGGCGTTGAACTGCACTCTTTCAACCTGCTTTCTGGTGATATCAAAGCAGTGTGGGCTGCCATCATGCCCCTGCTCATTACTGCGCTCGCCGTCGTCGTGATCGCGGTGCTCTCCAAGAAAGGCGTCAAAGGCGCGATCCTTTGGACCATTCTCGGCGCGGCTGTGCTGTACTACCTGCTCGGCTTCACCACCGGCTTCTACGACACCTTCACAGTGGAAACGATGAACCCCATCGACGCGTTCAAAGCGTTCGGCAACGAGGCGTTTGCTAAAGTCTTTACCAAGGGCTTTGACTTCAAAGATTATCTGGCCATCGAAGGCAACAGTAAAGTCGGCCTGGTCGTGACGCTCATCACCACCTCGCTCGCGTTCTGCATGGTCGATATGTTCGATACCATGGGCACCCTCTACGGCGCTTGCCGCGGCGGCGACCTGCTTGTTGAAAACGAAAAAGGCGAACTCGAAGTGCCCAACATGAACAAAGCCATGCTGGCTGACGCCGTTGCCACCTGCGCCGGCGCCATCTGCGGCACTTCCACCGTCACCACCTACGTCGAGTCCTCCGCGGGCGTTGCCGCCGGCGGCCGCACCGGTTTCGCCTCTCTCGTGACCGCTGCCATGTTTCTCATCGCTCTGTTCCTGTCGCCCGTCGCCGCCCTGATCCCCGAATGCGCTTACGCCGCGGCTCTGATCTACGTCGGTATCCTGATGATCGGCAGTGTGAAAGACATTGACTGGGCCGATCCCGCCATCGCCCTGCCCGCGTTCCTGACGCTGACCATCATGTCCTTCTCCTACAACATCTCCTACGGTATTGCCGCCGGCCTCATTTCCTACGTGCTCGTCAAGGCCTGCACCGGCAAGATCAAAGAGATCAACGTCGGCACCTGGGTCATTTCCGCCCTGTTTGCCGCTATGTTCTTCCTGACCCACTAAGGGCCACAAATGGCAAGAACACCCAACCCAATCAAAAGCCGCCGGGCAATCGCCCGGCGGTTTCTCTTTTTCTTTCATTATGTAATATCAAATTGCTTGACGGCTTTGATCGCCGTACCGTCGGGAAATTCGCGCGCCTCGCCGAGGGCGAAAAAACCGTCCGCGCCCAAAAGCCGCACCCGCGTCCCCGCGGGGTAATTCGTGCCGATCTTGCCCTGATAGATCTCGCACCCGTCCCGGCAGAGTCTTTCGTAAAACGGCGGCAGCGCCACGGCGGGCAGATCGTCGAACAGGCGTTCGACGGGCAAAAGGAGCGCCGTCCGCTCCCGTTCCGTCATGCCGTCAAGCGCGTCCAATGTCACCGCGCGGGAGAGGGAAAAGCTCCCCGCCGCCAGGCGGCAAAGGCCCGCCATCGCGCCCCCGCAGCCGAGCGCCGCCCCGATGTCGGCGCAAAGCGTGCGGATATACGTGCCCGCCGAGCAGGTGACGTCAAGGGTATAGCGCGCGCGATCGTCGGTCGGTTCGGCGGCCAGTTCATATACCGTCACGGGGCGGGCCTGCCGTTCTACCACAACGCCGCGCCGCGCCAGATCGACGAGTTTATGCCCGTTCACTTTCAGCGCGGAATACATGGGCGGCACCTGCCTGATCTCCCCCCGAAAGCGGGGCAGAACGGCGCGCACGGCCGCCGCGTCCGGGATCGTCTCACAGCGCGTCATCACCGTGCCGGAAAGATCCTCCGTGTCGGTGACGATGCCGAGCTGCAGGGTGGCGCGATATTGCTTGACGTGTCCCGTGAGGTACTCCGCGGCCTTGACCGCGCGCCCCACCAACACGACCAGAAGGCCCGTGGCGTCGGGGTCGAGCGTACCCGTGTGGCCGACCTGCCGCGTGCCGAAAAGCCGCCGCACACGCCCCACAACGTCGTGCGAGGTCATGCCGGCGGGCTTGTCAACAAGCAGTATGCCCGTGGGTACCATATCGTTCTCCTTTGCCGTTTAAGACGCATTCGGCGTCAGCGAGGATTGGCCTTCCATTCAAAACCTAACCGTCACGGCGTGAATGGGAAATCCCTTTGCCGACCAGGCGGCTTCGTATTCGGTCATGACGTTGCCCGCTGCCAGCGGGGAAGCGTGCAGATCGCGCGTGAGGTCAAAAGTTTCAAGCCCCGCCGCCGCGAACTGCGTAAGCGAAAAATCAAACAGGCCCGCGTTGTCGGTTTTGAAAAACAGCAGACCGCCCTTTTTCAACACCGTTTTGTATCTTTCGAGAAACAGCACGTGCGTCAGCCGCCGCTTTTCGTGGCGCGCTTTCGGCCACGGATCGCTGAAATTGAGATAGAGCCGGTCGACGCTGTGCGGCGGAAAGATCTCGGAGAGGGCCGCGGCGTCGCCGAGCAGAAAACGCAGGTTGTCGGGGCGCTCATCCCGTCGGTCGCGCGCCTTTTCCAGCGCGATGCACAGCACGTCCGGCACGCGTTCCATGGCGATATAGTTCCAGTCGGGGTGCGCGGCGGCCATGCCGCAGGCAAAGTTGCCCTTGCCGCACCCGATCTCGAGCGCCACGGGGCGGGCTTCTTCAAACACGGTCGCAGGGCCGTTTTCCCGCACCGTTTCGGGGTCAATCAGCCACGCGCGGCAGGCGTCGATACGCTCGGCGGCGTGTTTTTTCTTGCGGGCGCGCATCAGACGTTAAAGCGGAACACGACCACGTCGCCGTCCTGCATGACGTAGTCCTTGCCCTCGCTGCGAAGCAGACCCGCCTCTTTGACGGCGGTCATGTTGCCGAGGCGTTTGAGATCGTCAAACGCCACCACCTCGGCACGGATAAAGCCGCGCTCGAAATCGCTGTGGATCTTGCCCGCCGCGCCGGGCGCTTTGGTGCCTTTCACGATGGTCCAGGCGCGCACCTCTTTGGGGCCGGCGGTGAGAAAACTGATCAGGCCGAGAAGGGCGTAACTCTCTTTGATGAGGCGATCAAGCCCGCTTTCGGCGATGCCGAGGTCGGAGAGGAACAGTTCCTTTTCCTCGCGGGGCAGTTCCGCGATCTCGGCCTCAATGCCGGCGCACACGGGCAGCACGGCGGCGTGTTCGGCCTCGCCGACGGTCTTTAACTTGGCGTAAAGCGGATTATCCGTCGGCTCGTGTCCCGCGTCCGCCTCGCCCACGTTGGCGACGTAGATGACGGGTTTCATGGTCAAAAGGGGCGTGTCGGCAAACAGCGCCTTTTCCTCGTCCGTGAGGTCGACCGAGCGCGCCGTTTTGCCTTCGTTGAGAGCCGCCTGCATGCGCTCGAGCACGGCCAGTTCCGCCGCCATCGTGCGGTCGCCCTTCATGGCCTTTTTGGTGCGGTCGATGCGCCGCTCCAGCAGTTCCATGTCGGAGAGGATCAGCTCCATATTGATCGTCTCCACGTCGCGCGCGGGATCGACCGAGCCCTCGACGTGAATGATGTTTTCGTCCTCAAAGCACCGCACCACGTGCAGAATGGCGTCCACCTCGCGGATGTGCGAGAGAAACTTGTTGCCAAGGCCCTCGCCCTCCGCCGCGCCGCGCACCAGGCCCGCGATGTCGACGAATTCGACCACGGCGGGCGTGTATTTTTCGGGGTGGTAGAGATCGGCTAAAAAGTCGAGCCGCCCATCCGGCACGGCGACCACGCCCACGTTGGGGTCGATGGTGCAAAAGGGGTAGTTGGCCGAGTCGGCTCCCGCCCCCGTCAAGGCGTTGAACAGCGTGCTTTTGCCCACGTTGGGCAGACCTACGATACCCAGTTTCATGGCTGTCTCCTTTTGTCTGTCATTACGCCCATTATACCGCAGATCGCGCCGTTTTGCAAGCGTTTCGACGCAAAAAGGGGCGTTTTTTGCCCCTCGCGCGAAAAAATATGAACTTTTTGCGAAAAAGGTCTTTTCAAAAAAGAAAAGATGTGCTACAATAAATAAGAATGTAAAGATTACGGTCGAAAAATCCGAAAACCGGGAGGGACAAAACATGGTAGGCACAAAAATATTGGTCGTTGACGATGACGCCGGTATCTGCGATATTTTAAAAACGCATTTCGAAGCCGAAGGGTGCGAAGTCACCACGGCGGGCGACGGCGTGGAGGGCGTGACCGCTTTCAAGACCGTCGAGCCCGATCTGGTGCTGCTTGACATCATGCTGCCCAAAAAAGACGGTCAGCAAGTGCTCGCGGACATCCGCAAAGAGTCGAGCAAGCCCGTGATCATGGTCACCGCCAAGGGCGAAGTGTTTGACAAGGTGCTGGCGCTTGAAATGGGCGCGGACGACGTGGTCGTCAAGCCCTTTGACTTAAAGGAACTCAGCGCTCGCGTCAAAGCCGTGCTGCGCCGCTATCAGTCCCATCTGCGGCAGGACGACTCGGACGTCATCATTTTCGACAATTTCGAGATCAGCCAGGACCGTTTTGAGTTGAAACTCAAAGGCAAAAAGGTCGATATCCCGCCGAAAGAACTGCAGCTGCTCTACTGCCTCGCCTCCAACCCGAACCGCGTGTTCAGCCGCGAACAGCTGCTTGAGCACGTGTGGGATTTCGCGTTTCTCGGCGACAGCCGCACCGTGGACGTGCACATCAAGCGCCTGCGCGAAAAGCTCGAGGGCGTCTCCGACAAGTGGGCGCTGAAAACGGTGTGGGGCATCGGCTATAAATTCGAACTGTATAACTGATCGGTAAACCGCGGTTTTTGACCGGCGCGGCCGGTCGGCGGAGATGGGCGAGCCCGTGTGCGGTCGCCCATTCTGTCTTTTCGGCGCATGATAACAGGCAAGAGGGGAGGGAGAAAACGGTATGTTCAAAAGCGTGTTCGCCAAATATATCACCACGTTTATGTTCATCATTTTCGTCAGTTTTCTCATTCTGTCCCTGCTCATCGCCGTCATGGTCAACAATTACGCCGCCGAGGCCAAGCGAGAGGCGCTCTCCGCGGCCGCGACCAACGCGGCGGCTTTTCTCGGCGACCGCATGGAGCCCAACTCGACGGATAAAGAGGGCTTTGCCCGCATGATACGCACCATGTCGGGCGACGCCAACCGCGTGATGAGCGCCATCTCCTCGGTCGAGGACGACGTGACGCTGCTCGTGGTCGACCGCAACGGCAACGTGCTGCTCGTCACGGGCGTCAGCGACCGCGTCAACGCGGAGGCTCGCGTGCCGCGCGCCGTGCTCGACAACGTCAACAGCGGCACCGCCGTCTCGGGCAAAGAGGATCTCGGCGGCGTTTTCAACGGCGAATATTTTTACTGCGCCATGCCCGTGCTGGCCTCCGGCAACGACGAGGTGTGCGGCACGGTGTTCGCCTGTTCGGCCTCCGACCGGCAGGATGCGCTGCTCGGCGTGGTCATCAAAACGGTCATCATCGGCAGTCTCTGGATCATGTTGGCCGCCCTTGTCGCCGTCTATTTCATCACCGAAAAGATCATCGGGCCTCTGCGGGATATGAGCGACATGGCGCGTTCGTTCGCCGCCGGCAATTTTGAGGTGCGCGTGCCCGTGCGCGGCCACGACGAGGTCGCGGAGCTTGCCACCGCTTTCAACAACATGGCGGGGTCGCTGTCCAGGCTCGAGATCATGCGCAATACCTTTATGGCCAACGTCTCGCACGATCTGCGCACGCCCATGACCACCATATCGGGCTTTATCGACAACATTCTCTCGGGGGCCGTGCCGCCCGAAAAACAGCCCTATTACCTCGACCTCATCCGCACCGAGGTACAGCGCCTCGCGCGCTTGGTCGCCTCTCTGCTCGATATATCGCGCATCCAGGCGGGCGACCGCAAGTTCGAGATGAAGCCCTTCGACGTCTGCGAAATGGCGCGCCTCATCCTCATCTCGTTCGAGCAGAAGATCGAGCGCAAAAAGCTCGACGTCACCTTCGACTGCGACGAAGAGCGCATAACGGTCACGGCCGACCGCGACGCCATCTATCAAATCCTGTATAATATCTGCGACAACGCCGTAAAATTCTCACGTGAGGGCGGCGCGCTTTCGGTGTCGCTGCGTGCGACCGAGGACGACCGCGTGTGCGTCAGCGTTTATAACGAGGGCGTCGGCATCGCCGCCGAAGATCTGCCCTATGTGTTCGAACGTTTCTATAAGGCCGACAAGAGCCGCGGCCTTGACAAATCGGGCGTGGGGCTCGGCATGTTCATCGCCAAGACCATCATCGAAGCCCATCACGAAAAGATCTGGGTCGAAAGCGAAGAAGGGCAGTGGTGCCGCTTCTCCTTCACCCTGCCGCGCATCGACGAAGAGCGGGCGTAAGAGGAGATTGCCATGACACAAGACGAACAAGAGAAAAAAGATACGCCCGAAACGGCGAAAGAGACTGCCGAGACGACCGAAACCACCGAGGCGGCAGAAAATACCACCGAGGCAACAGATCATCCCACCGAAGAGGAAAATATTGCAACCGAACAAGAAAACGCGCAGCCCGAAGAGGCGCCTTTTTCCACCGGCCCCGCCGCGCCGCCGTTTTCTACTGCGCCCGTCGCGCCCCCGCCCCCGCAAAGACCCGTGCCGCAGTGGCACTATACCGCCATGCCGCAGGAGAAGGGCGGCTTTCGCCGCTTTATCGCGGTGTTCGTGCTGGTGTTCGGCCTTGCGATCGCGCTGCTGATCGGGGCCATGTTCCTCGGGCAGAGCGGTTTTCACTTTGTGCAGCACGTCGAGACCAAACAGACGGTCTACGTGCGCGAATACGATCCCGCCTCGGGGCTGCTGACGCCCAACGAGGCCGCCGACAGGGCGCGGCAATACTCCGTGGCCGTCTCGGTGCATACCTCGGCCGGCACGGTCGTGGGCACGGGCTTTGTGTGGCGTGAGGACGGGTATATCCTTACCAATCACCACGTCATCGAGACCCCGGGCGACGTGCAGGTGCTGTTCCCGTCTGGCGAGGCGGTCGACGCCGCCGTGGTCGGCAGCAACGCCGACGCGGACGTGGCTGTGCTGCACGTCGATCGCACGGGCTTGACGGCCGCCCCCATCGGGCAGTCCTCCATGCTGCTGACGGGCGACGACGTGGTCGCCATCGGCACGCCCGCCACGCTGAATTTCGCGAGCACCGCCACCTTCGGCAAAGTCTCCTATCCCGCCCGCATCATGACCTTTACCGACGAGTCGGGCGTCGTCACCAAAAAAATGACGCTGATCCAGACGGATACCAGCGTCAACCCGGGCAACTCAGGCGGGCCGCTTGTCGATATGTACGGACGCGTGGTCGGCATTATCGTGATGAAAGTGATGAACGTGGGCGGCGCCGACTATGAGGGCATCGGGTTCGCCATTCCCATCGACGGGGCCGTGACCATCGCCGAGGCCATCGTCCGCGACGGCGTTTTCACGGGCGAGAATCCCATCGCCGCGCCGCGCACGCTGCTCGGGCTCTCGGGGCGCGGGCTTGAGAAGAACAAGTGGTATTCCGACCCGACCAAAGAGAGCATCAAGAGCTCCGATACCGAGACCGCCGAATGCACGTTCAAAATGCCCGAAGACGGTATTTACGTCATGTCCGTAAGCGACGGCGGCGCCGTCGGCAAAGTCTACGTCGGCGATATCATCACCCGCATCGACGGACTGCGCATGTACACCATCTACGACGTCATCAACGCCGTTAACCGCCGCCAGCCCGGCGAGGTCGTGACACTCACGCTGCTGCGCCCCTCCGGCGGGGGATATAACACCGTCACCGTCGAAGTATTACTCACCTCGGAGTATTGAGACTCCGTGAAAGGAAGGATGAACTATGTTGTTTCCGTTTGAAGCGCTCCGCACGCTGACGCCCGACAACTGCGCCCTGGTGGCGCTGGTGCGTCTTGCGATCGCCACGTTCTGCGGCGGGTGCATCGGGCTTGAGCGAGGTCGCAAACGCCGTCCCGCCGGTTTCCGCACCCACATGCTGGTCTGCATCGGCGCGGCGCTGGCCATGGTTTTAAGCCAGTACCTGACCATGATGACCGTCAACTACTGGGACGGCATGGTGACGTTCTCCGGCAATCATTTTACCGACGTCTCCCGTTTCGGCGCGCAGATCATCAACGGCATCGGCTTTCTCGGCGCTGGCACCATCATCGTCACGGGGCACCAGGAGGTCAAGGGCCTGACCACGGCGGCCGGCCTTTGGGCGGCGGCCTGCACCGGTCTTTGCGTGGGCGCCGGATACTATGAGGGCGCGCTGCTCGGCTGCATCCTGATCCTCTTTAC
>Ga0310690_10005422_pt1 | contig 17295 bp, 33 predicted proteins | sample AusTroGonzalo_MG_2_FD_207661 | JGI IMG/M metagenome (GOLD analysis project Ga0310690, IMG submission 207661) | Bovine rumen microbial communities from tropical cattle in Woodstock, Queensland, Australia - Gonzalo_04 (v2) (version 2) | ecosystem: Host-associated > Mammals > Digestive system >...
TTTGGGTTTCCTTGACCTACACCCATAATCCATTCGTGAGCCATAGTACCTACTGGCTTTACACCATACTTCATAGCTAAATAAACATTTGATGTGCCTACAAAAGTTGATTCTAAGTAATGTGGACAATCTCTTAACTTTCTTACGGCCATTTCTTGAGCTTCTGCAGATAGTCTTCTTCTTAGACCAAACTCTGAGAATGCACCAATTCTATAGCTGTGTTGTAGCTTTTCAATCTTAGCATCTAAACGCTTTTCAAAGTCAGCAATTAGTTCTTCATAGTTGTAAGCCATTCTAAAGTAAACTTCATTTACGATAGCTAAAGTAGCAATTTCATACATTGAAGTATTTAACCATGTGCCTTTTGTTTCAATAGTTAGGCCCTTATCTCCTTCAGCTGTAATAGTAAAGTCTTCATAGAAAGGATGCCAAAGCTTTAAGAAAGCAATGTAGTCTGGCTTTAACCATTTAATAGTTCTTAAATAGTCTAATTCTTCATCTGTAAATTTTAAGTTGCAGTAAGCCTTAATTTGGTCTTTAATTTCTCTTACCATTTCTCTTGTGAAATAAACGCCTTTATTACGGCACTTAAATGTCCAAGTTGTTGTATAGCTTGGAAATTGATGATAAATTGCTTGATTCATACTAAATTTATACATATCCGTTTCCAATAAGCTATGTATAATTGGTTCAAATTTCATATTTTATATCTCCTTTCGGTTTTTTCTTATTATATTATACAGCGTATAAAAAAGAAAAAGCACAACTTTTTTCAAAATTGTGCCTTAATTTTACAATATTGTTACTTATTTTATTATTTAGCGCGTAAGATATACTTAGTATTTGTTTCAACTATATGACTTTCAGTTTGTGTAAAGCCATACTTTTCATTTAATACAACTGTCCACATAACTCTGCATTGTGTTTGATTTTCTGAAAGCACTTCATATAAGCCAATAGTAAATACTTTTTCATCAGCTGTTGTTAACACAGTAAATGTTATTACACCATCTTCAACACTATAAACAATATCAACACCTTCAATATTGTTTTCTAAAACTATTTCTGCTGGAGTTTCTACTTTAGCTGCTTTATCTGCATTCATAATAGCTATAACAGCATATGTCGCTCCGCCTACAATTACAAGCATAAAAACAACAAGCACTGTAATAAGTGCATTTATCTTTCTATTATGCTTTCTATCAGCTAATTCTTCTTCAATGTCTTCGTCAAGGTCAAATAGCTCTTCAACCTTGCCATTTATTTTTGCTTTATCTCTACTCATTTTATACCTCTCAATAGTCTACTAATTTAGCTATTGATTCCACCCTTAAATTCATCTTTCTTAATAATACTAATGCCTTCTGGGATCACTTGCGTTGCATATCTTGCATAGATTTTTTCGATGACTTCATCTGGCACCCACTTATAAACAGGTCTCTTCTTGTTTTGTAATAAGCAAGTTTCAAGTGGCACATCTGCAAAATCTATAATAACCATTTCATAGCCATAAGTATCTGCATACTTTTTATATGTGTTTATATCTTTTGTATGTGAGCAAGTGGCATCAATAACTGTTGGCACACCTATTGATAATCTATACTTTAGTATCTTATAAAATGTTTCCCACACAATTTTATCATGCTTTTGAGAAATTCTATAATGTCCATCTTCGCCCTTTTCCATTGATGAAAATAAGATTCTTAGCTCATCTGGGCAAAGTGTATACCATTCTAAGTCATGTAGCTTTATAAATGTTGACTTTCCAGCTCCTGGTGCGCCGCGTAATACATATAACTTCTTCATTTCTGTCTCCTTAATTGAGCATTTCTATTGCTTTATCTACAAGCTCATCAGTTAAACCTGTTAAATAGCTTGTTTTTACTAAATGTCTTTTAATAGTCTCATCATAATCACAGAAAATCTCATCATCTAAGACTATCCAATCTTTAACTTCTTCGTGTGCAGCTAACCAGTTAAGCATTCCTGTGCCTCTATACCAGCTGCCCTTTTGCTTTTCAGAATCTAATGTTGTATCATAGATTTCCAAGCCCTCCTTTCTTAGCTTATTTCTAAGATACTTGCCAAACATATCATAATGCACATAGTGTCTCTTCCAAGATGAAACAAGCACTATCTCAGCATCTGTTGCTTCAACTATCTTCTTTAGCCTTCTAACTCTGGCTGAAGCAATACCCATCATACCGCCAATAGTTGGGTTAGGCTTGCTTCTGCCGCCAAAGTCTTCATTAGCATTTAATACGCCGCCGATCTATGTCTAAAAATATAACCTTAGACATTGGCATCACCTCCATTTTTCTTAAACTTCTTATGCTTTAATAGGTATTCTCTTGTATTTGCCTCTGGTCTCTCTAAAACAAGGTCTAACCAATAGTTTAGCATTTCTCCAATTTCTTTACCTTTATAACCAAGCTCAATTAAGTCATCACCATTTAATGCTAAGTCTTTTAATGTCATTGGTGGCTTTTCTGTAATTAGCTTAGAATATCTTTCATATAGCTTTGAGATATTGCCAACATAAAACTTTTCGTCTTTAACAATTCTATGAGCTAATGCATCTGCTCTCTTTAAGCCAATGAAGTTAAGCATATTTTCTAAACCAATATCATTTACTGCCTTTTTGAAGTTCTTAATCTTGCAATTAGCTAAGTCTTCGTCATGATACTTAATAAACTTAGAAATTAAATCTATTTGATCATTAGAAAAACGTAATACGTGCATTAAATTTTGTGCAATCTCAACAGAAACTTCTGGATGACCAATATATCTATAGTGGTTTTCAGTTCCTGGCTTAAGCTTTTTAACAACTGGCTTACCAATATCATGTAATAATGCTGCCCATCTAACTTCAAAAGTTTTAGGTGCTTGCTTAATAACATCCATTGTGTGATGAAAAACATCTGTATAATGCCAAGGGTTCTCGTGCTCACATTCTAAAATAGCTCTAATTGGCTTTAATTCATCTAAGTATTCATCAAAACCTGCTAAGAATAAAAGCTCCATCATTTGTGGACTATCACTCATGACAATCTTTGTTAGCTCATCTCTAATTCTTTCCTTAGAAATATTAGCAATCTTTGGTGCACAAGTCTTAATAGCTGTAAAAGTTTCTGCATCAATGCTGTAATTTAGCTGAGCTGCAAACCTAATTGCACGCATCATACGCAAAGCATCTTCATTAAAACGCTCTTCTGGGCTCCCTACAGCTCGAATAAGACCAAATTCCATATCTGTAAAGTATTTATCCTCTAAAGCATAAATACGCTTGTTAATCAAGTCATAAGCAAAGCTGTTAATTGTGAAGTCTCTACGCTTTAAGTCCTCTTCTAAGCTGTTTACAAACTCTACAGACTCAGGATGACGAGAATCTTTATATAAACCATCGCATCTGTAAGTAGTTAATTCAAAGCTTAAATCATTTCTTGGATCTAAAATTGTAATAGTTCCGTGCTTAATACCACTGTCATAAGTATCAAAGCCATATCTTTCAACAATTTCTTTAGCTTCTTCCGGTGTTGCATTTGTGCATAAGTCATAATCTTTAGGCTTTTTACCTAATAGCAAGTCTCTTACAACACCACCAACTAAGAATAGCTCTTTATTATCAATAGCAAAAAATTGGAAAAGACGCTTTAAATCGCCTCTAACCTTTCTTGGTACTAATCCTGTTTTTAATAAATCAATCTCTTTTGTATACATTTTTTATCACCTTTATAAATTATACAATATAAAAAAGAAAAAAGCTCAGTTTTCGTGAGCTTTTCTTAAATTAGTCTTCTACTTTGCTCCAGCCATCTGGGTCACAGTAGTAAGTTTCACCCTTCAGCTTAAATATTAAGCCTGAGCAATTTATTTTACCAATTTTGTATAGCTCATCAAATGCTTTATCTAATAATTCCTGCACATCCATGCCTTTTGCAAAGAATAAGATTGAATAAAGCTCATAATCATTATAAGAGAAATATTCCTTTACATCATTATAACCCTTACCCCAATATCTGCTATCAAAAATATTATTTTTTGGTGCTAAGATTTCAACAACTTCTAAATCTGGGCAAACATCTTTAACATCATATTCAACAACAGATAAACCGTATTGTCTGCCTATTAAAGCTTCTACTTGACAACCTGGATACTGGTCTCTTTGCTTTGGTACTGCTAATGTATTAGCTTGCGCTAAGATTTCAATAGATTTGCCTAAATACCAAATAACTTGATTTCCATTTTGTGGTGGTTCATCTTTAACTATTGTATTTAAAAACTCACACTTGCCTTGTGTATTAGCAGCTATATCCCACTTTAGCTCTGTAATACTGTTTTCAATAGCTTCTGATGTTCTGCCTCTCATCGGCATGCTAATAAATACCTTACGATCCATTATTACATTCTCCTATTTCTATAGCTATCATATTTAGCTCTTTTCATTTCGATAGCTTTAAATGGTGTTTCTTCTATTTCTGCTAATAAAAGCAATCTTTGAGCAATTCTGTCGCCTGCTGCCTTAGCTTCTAATTGCTCAGCTCTATCTAAGCCATCTAAATCAATGTTGCCCATTAAAATATTTAATGCATCTAAATCTTTCTTATTAATCTCTGCCATACTATCCTTGTATTCCTAAAATATTTTTTACTTCATAATATAAATCAAACAAATAATTTTTATCAAAATCTGATAAATTATTGTTATTCATTTCTGCTATTTCTAAAACTGTACCAAGCTCTGTAATTCTTACCTTATCATAAATTGAATAGTGGTATCTATCTGTTGCACTTGAATATAAGTTTTTCATGTCTTCATAAGTTGGCATCTTTTTGTAATAACCAGTTTTTGGATCAAGCTTGTAGTCATACTTTTCTTCTACTGCTTTATCTAATGCTTCTATCAATGCCTTTTTTCTTCTAGGCTTTGAACCACCAATTGCCACTTCAGATTGTTTTTCTTCTGGCTTTTTAATCTCAGGCATTGGTATATTAAGATTAAATTCAGGCGCCTTATAACCTTCTTGGTTTTCTCCTGTCATAGCATTTTTTGCTGATGTTTCAGCAAGCTCTTTAATTTCTGGCTCTGGTTCTTTTTGTTTATTTTCTGCTTTTGCAGGCTTAAATACTAAAAAAATTAACAATCCAACTATGCCAATACCAAATATTGTTGATAAAATTAAAATTAAAATTTCCATACGCTATATTATACACTATTCTCTTGGTAAATCTTTCACAAAGCCACCAATTTTTTCGATATATTTCAAATCTATAGCTCTATTTAAGTGATAACCTAGCTCGGTTGAATCACACCAGGCACCACATGAATATACTGTATCACCCCAAACACAATAATAGCATTGCCCAGGGTCATCAACACAAACTACAACTGTTTCGCCTCTATATTTAACAATGCTATGCACATTAGCCTTATCTGTTTTATCAAGCTTTTTAAGTGCTTCTTTATATTCAGCACTATCTTTATCAAGCTCTTCTGTGCAAGGAAGCCACTCACCAAATAACTTTTCTTCTAAGAACGTTAAATAATCGGACAACAAATTAAGCTTCTTTTCATCGCCTGTTCTTATACAAGCTAAATTATTAACCTGCCATTCGTGATTTTCTAGTATCTTTGCTAAAATGCTCTTATCTATCTCATTCATTATCTATAATTCTCCTCAAAGATAAACTTATAGTCTTCGCCTGATATTTGGCCTACACAAGGAATAGCTGTATCACCTTGTAAAGTGTCTAAAAAGTCTTCTTCCATATATACTTGTTGACCATCAAGTGTCTTAATACTATACAAGCCATTTGGATAATATTTATCTCCAATGATTTCTACAATGCCATCTATTGTGCCATATTGTGTGCCACCTAATCTAACTGTATCTCCTGAATGATATTTGCTCATTATACTAATCTCCTTCCACTTTCTGGGTCATACTGGTAGTCTGGGTTGAATAATTCGTCCCCATATTCGTCTATAAGCTCTTTATAATGAGCTTGTAAATCTTTCTTATAATAGTTATACATACCTGATATATAGCCGCCTCTTAGTAAGTCTTTAAACTCAGATTCAACAAAAGATTCATTAGCTATAACTATATACTCTTTATTATGATCTGAGTAAGCTGTTGAAATAATATAAGGATAATAAGGTAAAATATCAAAAATTGTATCAAACTTTATTTCCTTTCTAAAATAATAATTTACTTGCTTATTAAGCTCTTCAATAGTCTTAGCTTCAACAACTCTACCAAAATAGTCTACACAATAGGTCACATCTTCAACTTTTCTAAAACCTGACTTGCATCTCTTATCTGGTATATCTAAATATTCAACTTTCTTCTCAAGCTTATAAGTTGTATTTTCTTTTGCTTTTTCTATTTCAGCAAATTTATCAAAGTTTCACTCTGTAAAAGGCACTTTTATCATTTGATAAATAACTCCTCCTGTTTTCTTTTTAAAAATATTAAAGCATTCAAGTTCATCGCTTCTTTTTACAGTACCAAAATCATACATCTTTTCTACACAAATGTGGTCAAATAAGTCACATTTTCCTGAATATAAACTCATACTAGTCTCTCCAATCCTTTCCTTCAATCTTAACTATTGGTGTCTCTGAAATATACAAAATATCTTTATCATGCTTTGAATCATAAGCAAATTCTGTATACATTCCATCTGGCACTTCTACAATAATAAAGTCATCTTCTTCAAAAGTTCCATTTTCAATATACTTTTCAATAAGCTTGATAACATCTTGGTTTTTTCTTTGGCTGTCAAAAAATGCCCAAGGCATATTGCCATAAATCTTATAGAAGCTAAAATCTTTTGTTGGCTCTACTTCTATTGCTTCAATTTTGCTTATTTTCTTGTCTGTGCACTCAAAAGCATAGCATTTTAAGCATCCTTCACCTAAATATTCGCTAAGCTCTGTTAAAAAGTTGCCATCTGTTGGTGCCATTATTCCATCTAATATAACTTTCATATAAATTGCTCCTTTACTGCCTATTATATTATACAATATAATTTTGCATAATTAATTTGCATTATTACAGAAAAAAAGCACTATGTGCTTGTTTTTAACTTTTAGCTGAGCAAAAAATAAGAGCTAAGCATAAACTTAGCCCTCAAATTTGCAAGTGTTAGCTACTATTATTATAATCCTGCTTCTATTTCAATTCAAATATCAGTACTTTCATTTGTTTCATTATCAAAAAGTCTGAATACAAATCTTGTTGTTGAAATTTCAACACCCTCTAAATATTTGTCATCATAAAATTCAGCAAGCTTTGCTAATAACTCTTTGCCTGTAAAATCAAAGTCTTCTTCGATAACATCGCGTGCAAACTTACCCTCACTATCTAAGTGAGCTCTTCTTGCTGTTATATGACCTTTATACTTTTGATAAATATCTATTACTATCATATTTCCTCGCGTTTAATTTAGCAAAAAATTAGGAGCTACTGTTGTATAGCCCCTAAATATCTCAGTTATTTAGTTAGCTATTAAAACCAACCCTTAAACATACTTGACCAGAAGTCATCAATTTCCTTAAACAAGTCAGAAAATTCTGGCGAAATAGTTCTATAAGTATTAGTGCTAATAGTTGTTGTAGAACCATCTGCATCTTTGATAGTTAAGTGATAGCCTTCTGGATGCTTACTTGTAAACTCTTTTAAAGCCGCATCTCTCTTTTCTGCTGCTTGCTTAACAAGTTGATCTTGAGCATCTTTTAATGCTAAATACTTTTCTTTTGCTTCACTACAAGCTTGTCTATATTCCTCTAAAGCTTCCTTTAGATTCTTAGCTCTCGCTTGTTTAGCTTCATGTAAAGCTTTATAAGCATCTTCTACAACTTTTGCTTCTGCTTTTCTTTCTTCTTTAGCAGCAAGCTTCTTTTCGTTTTCTTCCTTGAAAGCTTTCTCAGCAGCTTCAAGTTCTTCAATTGTGTCAAAATTTTTGTTTAGATCTTCACTAAAATACTTCATTTTACTTCTCTCCTGTTAGTTTTATTTATGCTATCTTTGAATCCTATTTCTCTAATAGCATATTGTATTATGAGTTCTTCAGTTTAACCTGAGATACATTAAGCTGGATTGCTCTTTATATCCTTAATCTGTTGGGAAATCTGTAGTTTCGTATGATAGATATACGTCTGCATTACAGTTTTGTTTGAATACTGGTGCCGGTTCTTTTGGTCCAAAATATTTTGTTTGACCCCATGCTTTAGGCACTACCTCATTTTCATATCTAAAGCCCCATTTTTCAATGACGTCTTTTGGTATTATCTTGCTATTAAATGCTACTGAACCACCTGAATGTGAATCACGTCTTGCATTATGATTGTGGTCGCTCCAATGCATTGTAGCACCAACAAGCTCATATTCATCTGCTGGTATTTTGTCTACAGTATTACCTTGTAAATCTGAAACATAGGCCATTTTTTCATCTGTTCTATAGATATTGCCAGTATTTTTTCCTTTTATTATATATCTGTCTACATCTTCGTTTGTGCTAAGTTGCTTAGCAAACTCCCTAAGTTGTTTTCTTACTATGATATAGTCATCTGTTTTGTCCATATCATAGTCATGATTTAACTCTATTTCGGCAGTACGACCCCACTTTCCATCAATTTCATCAAAAGTCTTTTGAACTTCGTCAATTGTTAAATGACCTTGTGGCTCCAATGTCCAAAGTCTATGTGCTGGAAGCCCACAAGAAAAACCATAAATCTTACATTTTGTTTGGTCTGGATCTACTTTCCATGTTTTATCAGGAAGCTCTTCAATGTAGCTTGACCTTTCCATTGAAAATAAGCTGCTACCCATCTTATTTCTTCATGGTATAATTTTTACTTGTACTGTTTCTAGCTTATTTGGCTCATCTTTAGCTATTCTTGCAAGCAATTTTTTATAGTCTGGATATTTATCTGCAAACATCTTTGTTAGTTGTTCATTAACTTTTTTAATATCTGCATCTTCTAAAGCTAAAGCTTGTTTATTTATAGTATCATGTTGAGCATTCAAAGCATCTTGAACTGCTTTTTCTTGTCTACGCTTTTCTTCAGCTTCTTTATCAGCTTTTGTCTTAGCTGGTAATTTTTTAACATTGCTAAATTGGCTACCAAATACAGTTGATCAAATTTTTTTAAGAAAACTTATAACACCATTCTTTTGGTCTGGATATTCTTTCAAGTGACCATAGCTATCTCTACCATTAAATGCACCATTACTATCAAACATACCTAGCAAACCCATATTATACAAAGTAGCATCTAATGACTTATGTAGAAGGTCATAGTCAACATATTGCTCTTCTTTCATAGTCTTAGTAAAAGCATTAGCTGCTGCCGTTCTTTCACCTTCAGGCAATTGTAAGTAAGGTGAAGTATATCCACCATATCTTAGTTCATTAAGTGTTTGACTTTCAATAAGTTCATCTGTATAGTTATTCATTTAATGTTATCCTCGCTGGCTCTACATCAATTTTATATAATTCATCAAATACATTTGGGCTTGTTATAGCTCCATTTTCAGCTGCTTCTGGTATACTTGAAATAGTTGCTAGGTCATCAGCTGTCATAGCCCCATTTGGAGCTGTAGGAGCTGGAAAGTCCATTGCAAAGATATTATCTAAATTTTCCATATTATTCCTCTTCTGTATTATCAGTTATTTGAGCTTCTACTTTGTCAAATAATTCTGAATCATAATCTGATGGATATTCTTCTTTAGGTAAAGCCGGGAACTCTTGGTCTAAAACTTCTTCATCTGTATAGCTTCCTGCAGGTTGAATGCAGTCTTCATGTTCGCAGATAAGCTCCATAATAGCCTTACCAAAAATAGTTGTTTTACCTACTATTGTTGTATCTGTTTCACTATAAGAATCTCTACCAAATCTAATATTTGCATCTTTAATTATTTGAATAAGTGTTTCTATGTCTGTTTGGCTTAAGCCAGTTTTTTGAATAGTTGTAAGTATTTGTGTGCCTTTCATATTGTAGTAGCCAAGTTGAGCTTCATGTGCAGCATTATGAATAAAATCTATGTTATATCCATATTGAGCTACTTCATCTGTCAAATCTTTATACACCGCTTCATTCTCAGCCCATCTATCTTTCATAAGACCTGTAATAATTTTTTCTTCTTCAGCTGTAAATTCTGAAAGGTCTGTATAATAAGGCACTGAAACATTTATATGGTCTATGATTAAAGTTTTTCCTAAGTTTATAATTGCTTCTTTTGTTTGCTTTACAGTGCTATTTACCTTGCCTTGAATAGTTGCTCTACGCTTTTCAGTTGTTGCTTTACCCTTAAGCTCAGCTTGTCTATCTTCAATAGCATCCTCTAACTCAGCTATCTTGCCTAATATTTCTGAGGCTCTATTCTTAAGTTCTATTCTTTGGTCATAATCAATTGGCTCAACATCATCAATAGTGCAATTATACATTGGTATTGCAACTGGATCTAAGCCTAAAATATTTACTAAGCTGCTTCTTGCTTTACCTACTGCTATAGAATCAGCATTAAGTTCTTCATCTGTGCCAACCGCTAAATGCATACTGGCTTTGTTATATAGGTCTTCAGCTGGTATAATAATCTTGTTCAAGAAAAGTCTTGCTATACCTTCTAAAGAATTTAAGATGTCTTCATTTAGTTTTAATTTAATCATAGTTTATTTCTCTCTCTTATAAAAAAATTATCTGACTGCCTCTGAAGCAATCAAATAATTTAGCTAATTTTTATTCGTTATTTTGTTCATCTTGCTCTGATTTTGGCACATCATTTCCATGCTTTTCAGAGGCTATTGCTTTAATAGTATCCCATATCATAAGACCTATACAAAAACCTAATGCAAAATAATATGTTCCATTAATGCTGTTTGTTAACAAATAGTATACTAATGAAGCTATTATTGTCTTTGCTATATCGCCTATTAATGCTGCTATAAATCTACCCATTATTCTTATCTCTATATATTTAAATCTTTATTTGTAGCAAAAAACCATTTAACTTTTGCTTTGTCGCTTTCAATACCAATTTCATTTACTATATCAGGATATTTAAGTAATATCTTCATGACATTAACTGCTTTTTCTAAAGTATCTAAAGCCTCTATCATATCCTCTGGACCGTGGCATAATTCTTTGTCATCTGGATATTCTGTATTATCAGCTATATCATTGTATTCATTAAAAGCCATACAACATAAATTATCAATTTTACAATATGCTAAATCTAAATCCATTTTAATCCTCTACATGTCTAACTTTACTTTAATTGCTATAACCAGCACATATAATGCAAAACTAATATAAGCTGGAATAAATACAAGTGCCCAATGCCAATCAATAACATTACATAATTTAAGCACTATAAATACTATTTGTAAAACCTCTAAAAATCCCATTTTATTTTCTCCTTATTCATACTCGGCTTCACTTATGTCCCAATCAATATCTAGCCACCAAGTCTTTTTATAGTCTGACAAAAATCTTGCCATATTTACCATATCTAATGTCTTAAAATAAATCTGCTTTTCTGCTATACTAATAGCTAATATATCAAACTCTCTGGGTCCGTCATTTGTGTTTACCCAGGCTTTCTTAGCCATTAGCACATTAAGGATAGGACATTTAAGCTCCTTCTCAAACTGATCTAATTGCTCATACCTAAACTGTTCATATTTTAGCTTAAATGGATTCTTGAATTCTGTCATTATTCTTGAGCCTCCAAACAAGCTGTTAAACAGCCATCTACATCTAAAAGTCCCGAACAAGCAAAACCTAAGCTAAACCAAGTATTTTGTTTTGTAGCTAAGAAATAGTTGTAGTCCCATAAATTAAAGCCACCATCATCACTTCTCTCTGGTTTTGGATCTTCAGCATCTACTCTTATAGCTTTATAAATAACTATTTGTTCTGGCGCATATAACCAATAACAACTATTTATTTCTTCTGCTATTAAATCAATTAAGTCTTGATCTACTTTATCATTATCTAAGTCTATCTTTTCAATAATCTTCCAATGCTCAAGTCTAGTCCATCTTACCTTGCCATCATCAAAGACATTATAAGTCTTACTTACTTCTGGATAAATAAGCATTTCAGGATGCTCACCTAAAATATATACGTTTCTCTTATCTTCTTGCTTAAATAACATTACTTTTCTACCTTTCCATTTACTATCTTGAACTCTTTACCACAGTTTTTGCATTCACATACTGTTGTGTGAATGTTGCAGTCATTGCTTATTACCTTGCCATCTTTAATTACAGTTGGACAATACATAGCAGTAGACATAGTATACTTTTCTGTATAATATGATTCATTACAGTATGGGCATCTCTTAATTTCTTTTTGTTCAAATAGTAGACTATCACCTAACATATTTCTTCTCCTTCATAAATAGCTTCAATTTCTGATTTATATATTTTTGTTTGATAAGCAGAATCTTTAGCTCTTACTATAATGCTATCTAAATCAGCTTCTAAGATTCTATAATTAATATATAAAATTCTATCTATTAAATAGATATTTAAGTCTCTGCCTTTCCAGTTGTATTCATTTTCTAACCATTTATTAGTTAGACCTTCTTTAGTTAAAATCTTCATTAGTATTCGCCTCTTTCATCTATATAGCTTTCTATCATAAGCTCTAATTCAGCTATATCTTTAATCTTATACTTTTTCATGAGCTCCTCAAAATAACCTAGTCTATTTATGGCCTCAGGTATTTTCTTGACATCTTTAAGCACATAATTTGAGGTATCTACAGACTTGCTATGAGCAACCGTCTCCATAGTATCAGTGCTTGTTGTATAAGTAACTACTTCTGGATGCTCTGTTATAGCTTGATAGCTACCATCTAATTCATAAGCAAATGGACTTGTGTATACATAGTTAGCTTCAAACTTTTTAAACTCACTTGCAGGCACAGATGTTAGCTTTATTTTATTAAGTTTTTCTTTAAGCTCGTCTGTTGCTTCTAATGAGCCATCTACAGTTATTTGAAAATGTCTCATAACTCTATTTTGAAGTTCTTCTAATGTTTCTTTTTCTGCCATACTAGATCACTCCAAAACAATGTAATAAATTTGGCACAAGTACGACAAGGCCACAAGCAGTTAAAAATAGCACAAACTTAATATTGCCAATACGTTCTTCTTTTTCGTGCTTTGCTTTCCAGGCTGCTTCTTTTTCAGCTACATCTTTAGCATATTCTTCTCTTAATCTAATTATTTCTTCATTAGCTTTTTCAAAAAGTTTATCTTCATTAGCTTTTGCTAACTCTTCTTTAGCAGCTTTATATTTAGTTCTTAAATCTTCTAATGCTTCCATAAATCTTGCTTTATATGCTTTACCAAGTTCTATTAGGGTTGTAGCTATAGCCCCTTCATTTATATCGGCTGCATGTGCTGCTCGTATTCTAATATCTAGTAACTTTCCAAATAAGTCTCTTAAATAGCACTTCTCATCATTGAAAGCATAAGTTTTATATTCAGCTTCCCAGTCACGATCACCATAAGAATAGCTGGCAAATGGCACTTTTAGCACATTACCTGTATAAACCAATATTGTTTGAAATTGGTTTAATAACTCTTCTAAGTCTCTTTCTACTAAAAGCTCTTTCTTTGTATACGGATTTGCTATTGATAAACTATCTTTTGTTTTCATAAGAATAATTGTTCTCCTTTAAAAAAGTGTCTACTTTGTCTTTAATTTTTAATAAGTGTTCTAAAGTTGTTTTATACATTCTAATTGGCCCACAGTCAAAAAGCATAAATTCTACAGCTGCTTTTTCTGTCTTTACTTTTTTAGCATTATCATTAGCAAGCTCTGTATATGTAGCTATTCTGTCTTTTACATATTGTATTAAATCTTCTGTGAGTTTAGCTAATAGGTTTTTATCTGCCGACATTTCAGGATAAGCATTTAAAATATCTAAAGCTTCTTTAAAAAATGTATTCAATACCCAAAGGTCTTGCTCGTCTAAAATTTTTATACGTTCTGCTGCTTTCTTTTTTGCCATAAAAAATTCCTCGCATAATTATACTATTATATTATACAATGCTAAAAAAAGAAAAACACCATATTTCTATGATGTTCTTCTTATATATGATATTTGCAGCTATCTTTACTTATCATTGCGCATTAAGTATTCAGGTGATACAGCCTTGAAAGATGTCTTACCATCTAAACTTCTAAATACAATACCTTCTCTTAGAACGTCAGGGTTTAATGAAGACTTTGCTGTTGCTATATCTAACAGCTCTTCTACTGTATCTGGCAAGATGAATGCTTCGTCTAAGATTGGCACCCATGGAATTGGCTTATCAAATGATGCTAATAAGTTCTTAGCTTCAACTGAATTCCATCTACCGTTCTTGCTATCAATGAAGTTGAATGCTCTGAAATAATGTCCAGTTAACTTTAGTGGATTTCCTTGCCAACCTTCACCATATGATTCACCTTGAATACATACCCACTTTAAGTCCTTGTTTTGCTTTAAGTACTTCTTAAGTTGCTTTTCTACATCATATGTAATGGCATTTTCCCAGTAGATATTATCATTACCCATCCAAGTTTCTTGGTCTGGCTTTAACATTCTTACATTTCTTGAGCATACATAGAATTCATAACCGAATAAAGTCTTAGTCAATAACCAAGTTGTTGATGTTCCATCAATCTTTTCAGTAGCTATGTATGGACTCTTATCTTGTAAGATGTAAGGCATATTTTGTACTCTTTCTTCATCTGTCTTAGAAATGAATTGTGATGGGAATCCCTTCTTGCTTTCCTTCTTGCCGCAGAATAGCTTGAACATAAGCTTTCTGAAAGCAGAATACTTCATAAGCTTCTTTACTAGCTTATTAGCAAATATCTTCTTGTGCTTAGACATAGCTGTTCTTAGTCTTGCTTCGTCAGCATCTTCCTTTCTTGCATTATCCTCTGCTTCAATGTAAGTAATACCAAGTCTTTCTGTTAGGTCTACATTTAGCTCAATATCTGGTTCAATACCTAAAGCATCTAAAGGCATAATTAAGCCTTGTGATAAAACCTTACACATCTTGATAGTCTTAATCTTGTACTTTCTCTTTGCTAAGAATGCAAAAGCAGGATTTGTGTCTGGCACCTTTGAATCGATTTCAAAATATACTACCTTGTCTCCAACCTTTAAGCCATATTCCTTAGCTACAATACACCACCAGCCAAGTACTCTTGCATACTCAACCTTGTCATAGCCTTCAAGTGGTCTAATTTCTTCTACTGTTGTTGTGAAAGCTAATGCTCTCTTGTCATTAATTAACATTTTTCCTTTCTCCTTACTGGTTTATTTTGCCCCATTAGCCCAGCGGATTGCTATAATATTATACATTATTAATTTTCAAAAAGTGATAGAAAATCTATAATTTCTCTTTTTTCTGCTGTTTCTTTTAAGAAAACTGTTTCTAACTCAAACTCATAATAATCATTTGCTAAGTATCTTGTAAATACGAAACCATGTGAAAGCAAATATTCAGCATCTTCTTTACTATACCAATGTAATAGGTCCTCTATATTTGAGCAAGAAGAAAACCAATTCTTACCATCTATGTGATAGCGCTCATCATAACCCATTGGCAAGTTTTTAGCTTCACCTTTGCAGTCTTTACAGCCCCACACATATTCATTATTAGTATTATACCATAAGCCATTGCTTGGGTCTTCTGCCTCTAATCTATATAACCACTTAGCCATTTATTACCTCTTATTGCTTTCTTAAAACTTTTACTGTTGTAGCATCTACACTGCCGCCAACATCACCATTAACTTGCACTGTTGTGCCATCAATATTTCCTGTCACACTGCCTTCAACAGTAACTGTTGTAGCATCAATATCTCCAAGTACATGACCTTTAACAATTAAGTTGGTGCAATCTACTTCTTTAACAGTGCCTTCAATAATAAGCTGTCCGTCAAAACTTTTATCTTTTAGCTCACCTTCATTATATAACTTGCCATCAAGATATACCTTTCCATTCTTAATACATACTGAATTGTAATTTCCACTAATTATCATTTATATCTACTCCTCTGTATCTGTCTTTTAACACTCCCCAGCTCATTCCCATTGGCATTGTGTCAAAGCCACAAGCTCTAAGTTGATCTGCTACCCATTCTGCTTTCTTTTCATTTGATTGCTTATATAAAGTATATTTAGTATCGGTAGCTACTAATACACATTCAAAGCAAATGTCTATAAGCTTCTGTGCATCTTCTATATCATAATGTCTCATTATTCTTTAGGCTCCTTCTTAACTGTAAATAAATAATTGAATGTTAGTATTATTGTTACTGCCGGCACTAAGATTAAGTATACAAAATACATAAATATCTTTCCATATACATTTAATCTCTTCCATAAAAAGTTATACCATTCTTGTCTATCTTCTTTGTCTGATGTAGCAAAAGCAATAGGCAATACAATGGTGGATACAAAATACCAAACTATTAATAATAAAAATAAAGTTGTAAGTGTTGACATAGCTATTTCTCCTTTTAGTTCATAAAGTATTTTGTTGGCACAGCTTTAGTTAAATAAACACCATTATCAGATAAGTAAAACTTATATCCGTCTTCATACATACGCTTAGCATCTATGTAGATAATATATAAGCTGCCATGTCTTTCACCTACCTTAGAGGCAGTTTCAGTATCCTTGCTTAGGTGCACATATTGTCTTGACATAGGCTTTAGTCCTTCTTTATAAATGCTATCTAAGAATCTTGTTGCTGTTCCATGATATAGTACATCAGGTGGTGTTACTTCTTTGAAGCTGATATTTACTTGATCTGTTGAATGACCTTGATTAGCTCTAATCTTGCTGCCTGAAGTGTTAAATGAATATCTGCCTTTTGAATCAGAAGCAACTATATCTTGTAGATCTTCTAAAGTAAACTTGCCAAACTCTCTTTTAACTGCTCTGATAAGATCAGCTGTATTACAATAGCCTTCTTTATCAAGCACTAAGTTTCCGGCTTCTGGTTTATGTCTTAGAAGTAATGCTATGTATTTGCTTTGTTGTGTCTTTATATCGTTTGCCATACTTATACCTCATATTTATACCAAGCTTTAAATCTATAATAGCCATCACCTTCTGTGATAGAAAAAATATTTTCTTCTGTTATTGGTGTTTTAAAACCAATATTTTCATTTTCTTCTCTTAATTCGTCTTTGATTATTTCATCGATTGTTCTTATATTATCTAAATTAAACTCAAAAAATCCTATCATCATAATTATCTCCCTG
>Ga0310690_10005423_pt1 | contig 17292 bp, 13 predicted proteins | sample AusTroGonzalo_MG_2_FD_207661 | JGI IMG/M metagenome (GOLD analysis project Ga0310690, IMG submission 207661) | Bovine rumen microbial communities from tropical cattle in Woodstock, Queensland, Australia - Gonzalo_04 (v2) (version 2) | ecosystem: Host-associated > Mammals > Digestive system >...
TTTTTCGCAGAATCGACCCGTTTGACAGGCATGTTATACTGAACACTGTGTCCCGCTGTGACACAGGACACAAAAATAAAAAAAGAAACGGTACGATTTATGACTTTTGATGAACTGAAACTGATACCTTCCCTGCTGGCCAATGTCCGGGACGCCGGCTACAGCGTTCCGACCCCGATCCAGGAGGCAACCATTCCGCTGGTCCTGGAGGGCAGCGATGTCCTGGGCTGCGCCCAGACCGGGACCGGAAAGACCGCCGCTTTTGCACTCCCTGTCCTGCAGAGGCTGCAGCAGCAGCGTTCCCGTCGTCCGGAAGCGAAAGTGATCCGGGCGCTGGTCCTTTTCCCGACCCGGGAACTGGCAATGCAGACCTGGGAAAACTTTGAGCAGTATGGAAAAGGTCTCCCGCTGAAAAGCTGTGTAATCTTCGGCGGCGTCGGCCAGGGTGCCCAGGTGGAAGCGCTCCACCAGGGAGCGGACATCGTCGTCGCCTGCCCCGGACGCCTGCTGGATCTGATGGGCCAGGGCCTGGTCCGCCTGGACTGGGTGGAGGTCTTCGTCCTGGACGAAGCGGACCGCATGCTCGATATGGGCTTTATCCATGATGTCCGTCGCATCGTCCGTGCCCTGCCGAAACAGCGGCAGACGCTGTTTTTCTCCGCCACCATGCCGCCGGAAGTTGAAAAACTGGCGCTGGATCTGCTGACGGAGCCGAAGAATGTGAAAGTGGACCCGGTCACCTCCACTGTGGAAGCGATCGACCAGTCCCTGTATTATGTTGACAAAGCAAACAAAAAGCACCTGCTGGCGCACCTGCTCCGGACGGAAAACCCGGAGAGCACCCTCGTGTTCTCCCGCACTCGCTACGGCGTGGACCGGATCGTCCGCGATCTCAAACGGGCCGGGATCGAAGCCGCCGGCATCCACAGAGACAAAAGCCAGAACGCCCGGCAGGCAGCCCTGAAACGCTTCAAAAGCGGGGAATGCAAAGTGCTGGTCGCGACAGATATCGCCGCCCGCGGCATCGACGTCGCAGGTCTCAGCCTTGTCATCAACTACGACCAGCCGATGGAACCGGAAGCCTATATCCACCGAATCGGCCGGACCGGGCGCGCGGGCCGGGACGGAAAAGCCATTTCCTTCTGCTGCATTGATGAAGTCAAACAGCTGAACCAGGTGGAAAAGCTGATCGGCAAACGCCTGCGGGAAGAGCAGAGTGACTGGCCGATGGAAATCACGACGCCTTCCGAACCCAAGATCCGGGAGCCGCGCCCCGCAAAGGTCAATACCGCGGGCCAGGCAGTCCAGCCGCGGAAAAAAGCCGCCCAGCCGGCGCACAGGCCGCAGGCGGCTCTTTCCCGTCCCGAGGCGCGCAGCGGCGCCCCTGCGCACAGGCACAGGAACAGCCACCGTTCCCCGGCCCACGGTCACCCGGTGATGCGGACAAAGCGCTGACCGGCGTCAGAACCTGCTCCATCTGTCCCGGAACCAGTGGGCTGCCATTTTGGGCCTGCGGTCCCGGGTGAAGAGGCCTTTCCGGTTCCCGCCGACGCGCATGGGGCCCTGGCAGGTGGCAAAGTCCGCAAAGTTCCAGGGCATTTCCCCGACAACAAAATCCCTTTCATCCAGGCATTCGCTCATCGCTTCATAAAAAGCCACCTGGTACTCCTCTGTAAACATCTCCGCAACCGCCCCGTGCAGTCCGGCAACGGTATCCGCGCCGTACTCGGAGAGGATCACCGGTTTATGCTGTTTTTCCCACCAGTCCAGTTCGGTGCGGAAAGCGTACTTCGCGGCCTCCAGGTCTCCGGAGAGATTGTACCAGCCGTAATACCGGTTGATCAACACCACGTCCATGGAGGGGATGACCCGGTCCCGTTCATACCGGTTCTGGCAGCCTACCACCGTCACCGGCCTGTTCTGCGGATCCAGCCGGTGCGCCGCGTCATACAGGGGCTTCCAGTATTCCAGCGCCTTGTCCGGCTCTTTATCCGTATCCGGCTCATTGCCCAGGCTCCACATCACCACGCAGGGATGGTTTTTATCCCGGGCAATCATGTCCTCCAGCACCTGCAGATGGTACCCGGCCAGGTTCCAGCCATAGGGCTCGCCGGCCCACATGCCCACCGCCGGCGTCTCATCCACAATGACGATTCCTTCCCGGTCACACAGCTGGTACATCTCCTCCGCGTACGGATAATGGCTGGTACGGAAACAGTTCGCGTTCAGCCAGTGGTAGAGATTGATATCCGTCACATTCAGGCAGGTATCTGTCCCCCGGCCGTGGAAGGGACTGTCCTCATGCTTGCAGGGGCCGTGGAAACGGAAGGGTTTTCCGTTGACCAGGAAACGGGTGCCTTCCACCCGGACCTCCCGGAAGCCGAAGGGCTGTTCATACAGGTCTTCGCCGCAGGTCACCCGCGCGGTATACAGATACGGCGTTCCCGGCCAGGGTTCCCACAGCCGGGGCGAGGTCACCGTCAGGATCCCTTCCCGGCCTTCGCCCTGTGCTACCGCTGCCCCCTCCGCATCCAGGATTTCCACCCGGACCGGATTTTTTCCCTCCGTTTCCACAGAATAACGCACCTCTCCGGAAAGGGACGGCACCAGGGTGATATCCCGGATAAACTGCACGGGCGTCGCCACAAGCCGCACCGGCCGCTGGATTCCGGTATAATTGAAAAAGTCAAAGGCAGGACGGTTGATTCCCCGCTCCTGCTGGTATTTTTTTCCGGCCTCCACCGCTGTAATCCCCGGATTGTCGGACCCGAAGAAAGCCACATCCCCCTCCGTACCGATCGGCAGCGTTTCATGGCTGATCCGGTTATCCGCCTCCACAACCAGTTCCGCCGTTTCCCCGGGTTCCAGGAAGCCGGACAGCTCCACTTCAAAGGGCAGGAAGCCTCCCCTGTGGGAAGCGATTTCCCGCCCGTCCAGCAGGATCCGGGCGCTGTGGGCCACGGCGTCAAAACGCAGGCAGATCCGCAATCCCTTCCAGGCGGCGGGAACGGTGATCTTCCGGCGGTATTCCACGATCCCGGCGAAATTCCGGAACCTGGGATCCGGGCTCTGGTCGTTATAGGACGCCGGCACAGCGACGCCCTGCCAGTCCCTGTCCCCCCGGAAGCGGAAATCCCAGATGCCGCCCAGGTCCATCGTCATCCGTGACGCGTTGTTCTGCGGATACAGTGTGTTCATCGTCTTCTCCATCCTCTTTTTTTTTCAGTTCCACAGTTCAGGATCCCTGCCGCAAAGCTTCATCAGGGCTTCCACCAGGAAATAATCCCCGTAGGTAATATTCGTGTGCCGTCCCGCGCCGTCGTCATGGTAGCTGGCGGTGCAGCGGGTCAGGATCCCGCAGTGCTCCGCTCCCCAGTCGGCACAGCGGTCCAGCAATCCGTCCGCCAGCCGCTGCGCCTGCTGCTTCCAGGCCTCTTCCCCTGTCAGTGAAGAAAGCTCCTGCAGCCCGCAGGCCGCAATCGCGCCGGCAAGATTGTCAATGCGCTCCTCGCCTGGGGGCTGGCAGAAGTCACAGTCCGTCAGCCCGTCCGGCCGGATGTGCGCCGCGAAATTCCCCGCGATCTTTTCCGCCGCCTGCAGGTAACGCCTGTCCCCCAGGTGCCTGAAGGCCAGGGCAAACCCGTAAAGGCCCCAGGCCTGGCCGCGGCTCCACTGGGTTCCGAGGGCGTACCCCTGTCCGGGGTGTTCCCGGATCCGTTTTCCGGTCTCCGGATCCAGCTCCACAATATGGCTTACGGATCCGTCCTCCCGCAGGAATTCCCGCAGGGTCGTATCCGCGTGGATCCCCGCGACCTGCCTGAACCGCGGATCCCCTGTATCCCGGCTGGCCCGGTACAGCAGCGCCAGGTTCATCATACAGTCAATAATGGCATACCCGACCCGTTCCGGTTCATTCCAGGCGCGGATGAATCCGGCCGGATTGAACCGGCCCATCAGCAGGGATGCGGCATGCAGCAGATCCGTTTGCGCCTGTTCGTCCCCGGTCAGCTTCGCGTCCGCCCCGCAGGAGAGCAGGTACATAAAGCCCACATCGTGATTCAGCTTCCGGAAGGTGCGGAATTCGTCCGTCAGGAGTTTTTCCACCCGGCGCGCTTCATCCCTGAAAAAAGCGTCTCCCGTAAAGCTCCACAGATGCCACATGAGTCCCGGCCAGAATCCGCCGGTCCACCAGCTGTTTCCGTCATACGGGCTGGCGATCCATTTCCCGCCTGCGCTCTTGTACGGAATGATTCCGGCCTCCGCCGCCGTTTCGGCTGTTCCCCTGAATTTTTCCGCGATCCTGGCAAGCGTTTCCTCATAACGATCCGGCAAGATCAAGCACCTCCTCCGGTATGCCCTCCGGCAGATTCATCCCCGCATCCGTGAATACGGCGCAGAGCAGCACATGTTCCCCCGGCGCCAGGACGCTGTGCAGGGTCGGCAGTACGCACCGGGGCTCCATCAGGTTTGTATTGGGTTCGGTATGGATCACTTCCCCGCCGGTATAGCCCTCCAGGCCATAGATGGCGCTGGTGCCCTTCTCCCCGGAAGCCGCGGCATGGCAGGCATCCGCTTCCGTCCCTGTACAGATCCTGTCGCAGGGCCTTGCCCCGGCCCAGTCCTTCGCCACGGAGAAAGCGCCTTCCGCGGCCTCCAGGGCGGTATCTGTCCGGACCGTATGCTTCCGCACATGCCACATCCCCCGGGGCGCGATCACCGTATCAATCGTCACGCCGTTCATCGGGGACCAGGTGAAGGCGATCCTGTCCTCCGAGAGTTCATACGCATCACACCCGCTGCGCACATGCCACAGGTCTTTCCCCTGCGCTTTCACCGCCAGCATCGAGTCATAGGCGCCCCGGTTCAGCGCCGATTCCTCCTTCGCGACGGAAAAGGCAAACTGCGTGGAATACGCGAATTTCTCGTATTTCTCATCCTCATGCATGTGTTCCCAGGCGTGGTTGCCGGCTGTATAGGCGACCACCTGGCGGTTCTCCCGGTCCCGGGTGAGGAGCAGCCGCACCTGCGGATCCGGGAAACGCTCCGGCGGCAGGTATTCCTCCTCCTCCGTCCGCCAGAAAGGATGGTCCTCCGGCAGCGCCAGGATCCAGAACGTCTTGAGCGCCCAGTAGGGAGAGCCCTGTGCGTTATACCCCTCTGCGGCGCACAGGTTCGGGTACCCGTATCCCACCGTCAGCGAGCCGAACCGGTCAAAGATCGGCCTGGACAGCCAGAACCGCAGGTTATTCAGCAGCAGGTGTTTCATCTGTCCGGGCGTCAGCGCATCGCATTCCAGCCCCGCGAAGGCGGCCGCCGACCAGAAAGAACCCTGGCAGAACCGGTAGGTCAGGCTCCGCCCGTAGGGCAGGCCCCTGCCCTCCCGGTCGAACCAGCAGGCAAACCGCGGGGCGATGAGCGCCGCCCGCTCCCGGATCCGGGCGCACCGCTCCGGTTCCTCCCGGTCCATGAGCGCCGCGTACAGCAGGCTGTAGAAATGGAATCCCCAGAGCGTGTAGTAATCCCGCTTGGTCGGATAGTCAAAATACCATCCGTCCCCTGTGTAGTGGCTCTCCATCAGGTCCATGTCTTCCCGCATCCACTCCCGGTCCGCCGGCAGTCCGTTCTTCAGGAAACCGGCATTGACCAGGATGCGGAAAAACCGCCAGTTGTTCTTCGGCATGTCATACCGGTTGATCTGGTTCAGCCAGCTGTACAGATTCCGCTTCTGCGTTTCGCCCAGCGGAGACCAGAATTTCCCCGGCACAAAACACAGCCCGCAGCCGATCGCGGCCATCTCCACCATCCGCTGGTCGGTATCCCGGATCTCTCCCCAGTACTCCCCGTGCGCCGGATCCGTCCCGTGGATCAGTCCTTCCTGCCACAGGGGCCAGAGCGCTTCCGCTTCAGGGCATCCGCCCGAGAGCATCGGGACCAGCGCCCACAGCGCCCTGGACCAGCACTCCATGCCGGCCACGTCTTCGCTGTAATGGGCGGATCCGTTTCCCACATAGATCCGCGCCTTTCCCGGCGTCATGCACGCGGTCAGCGGCTGCAGGATTTCCGCGGCGGCCCGCCTGAGATCCTCCCGGGTGCGAAGGGGATTCTGCATGCCGGTCATTTCCTCATTCCTCCCGCTTCCTTGATGAAAACACAAACGTCCCGCGGAAATGCGCTGTCTTTTCGCTCTTCAGCATCACCCGCCAGAGGCTTCCCGGCCAGCTGCGCGCCATCCGGGGATCCGTTACGGGTTTTTCCTCCGCGGTAAAGGACAGTCCTTCCGGGCAGCGGATCTCCAGGTTTCCCGCCGTGATGCTTCCGTTTTCCCATACCGGTCTGCTGCGCAAAAGGAAAACCCAGGTCACAGCCTGCGCCGAAAGCAGTTCCCCGTCGTCCGCCAGGCGGAGTCCCTCCGCGCTGAGCGCGAACGTCCGTTTCAGCCGTCCGACCCCGGCGTCCGCGCCGTAGGCCGCCTCCAGGTTCAGTTCCAGTCCGTCCGGGGTACATTTCACTTCCCGCGCGGCATGTTCCGGGCCCTCCTGCTGCACAGCGTCCCCGATGACCGGCAGGTTATGCCAGTCTGCCCGTACATTCCAGAGCGTATACCGCTCCCGGGAGAAGGTCTTCGCGGAATAAAGCATGTTGCCCGCGTCCACCACGGCCGGTTCCCCGTCCTGCATCAGGATAAAGGAACCCACATCATTGTGGTTATGGTTCTCTCCGTTATGTCCGCCCTTGCAGGCAAGAAGCCAGCGGCCCCGCCGGATCCGGCGCAGCTGCAGGTCCTTAAGCCAGGTATCCCCCAACCCGACCCCTGTATCTGAAAAGCCTTCCGGCGCAGGCGCATGGAAAAGCAAATCCAGCGCCCGGGTCAGGTGCGGCGTATCCTCCAGCTGGTCCGCCACCGTCCCGCGCATCCGGGCGCCCAGCGCCGTCAGCGCCGGATCCCCGATCATCCGTCCGGCGGTCTCCATCCGTTCCCCGGAGATAAAGGGCCGCGCGTCACAGTCCGCGAAATTCGCGAACCAGCCGTTTCCCATCGAGGCCGCCAGGGGAAAACGCAGGACATTCCGGATCTTCCCCTCCGTCCGGAAGGACATTCCCGTTACCTTCTCCAGCAGCTCCAGGCAGTCCAGCAGCGCGCCGCCGGCCATGTTCCAGTAGCCGGCGCCTTCATCGCATCCGCCGTCCTCCGGAAGCACCGCCAGATACCGGTCCAGCATACCGCAGGCCCGGGTCAGGAGAAGCGACAGTTCCTCCGCGCCCATCGGGGACAGCACGGCGCACACCAGGACATTCGACAGGATCCATGGCGTCCAGTTGTTCAGGTCCTTCCGCCGGAATCCCATCCACCAGAAATCGTCCGTTTCCATAAACGGGCAAAGGATCCGCCTGCGGATTTCTTCAGCGATCCGCACCCGGATCATCGGGGAAACCCGGTCCAGATGCTTCTCCAGCAGGGAGGAGGCCAGGGACAGGATCATCCCCGTCTGCGCGCTGAACAGGTCAATATACGGTTTCCGGGGATCCGGCAGCGGACAGTCCGCCGGAGCCGGGGCGCCCGGGACCGGATTGATATTGTGCGCGCTGATGACCCAGCTGGTTTCCTCGCACAGAAGCCAGATCCCGTCCACAACGTCATCTGTCAGCGTATCCGACACACAGGCCTCCAGCACTGCGGCGCACAGCTTCCGCCGGCGCGCAAAATAAGGCTGCTCGTCCGCCTGTCGGTCCCCCGAACGGACAAAGGCAAGGAAGCCGGAGGCGCTGCGCAGCGGATATGGAATCTTTGCGTAAGCTTCCGCCATCGCCCGGATTTCCTGCCGGTATTCCCCTGGGATTCCGTCCCAGGCTTTCCGGTCCCCTGCCGGCGGATACAGCACCCGGGTTCCGTCCGCAAGGAGCTCCCGCATCGGATGAAACTGTAAAAAAGCTGTCAGCATATAGCCTCCCGGTCAGCCCTTCAGGCCTGACGTGGCGATGCCTTCAATGAAATAGCGCTGCAGGCACAGGAATACAATGGATACCGGCAGCAGCGAGCAGAGGGAGGCCGCCATGATCAGGTGATAATCGCTGGAATTTTCCTGGATGAAGCGGCGAAGGCCCACCTGCACCGTTTTGTTGACATCCCGCGTCAGGTAGATCATCGGGCCCATATAATCGTTCCAGGTATTGACGAAGGTGAAAATGACCAGGGTCGCGATGGCCGCCTTCGAAAGCGGCAGCATAATCCGCGCCCAGATCCCGTACTCGCTCAGGCCGTCCAGCCGCGCCGCTTCGCACAGTTCCGTGGGAATCGAGCGGTAGAACTGGCGCATCAGGAACACGCCGAAGGCCGAGAACGCCTGCAGCACGATCATCGCCCAGAGGGTATCGTACAGTCCCATGGACCGCATCATGATAAACTGCGGCAGCATATAGGCCTGCCACGGCACCGCGATCGTGGCGATATAGCAAAGGAACAGGACGTCCCTGCCTTTGAATTCCAGCTTGGCAAAGGCATAGGCTGCAAAGGAGGAAGTCAGCGTCTGCAGGACCGTCACGGCAACGGCAATGAGGGCCGTGTTCTTGAAATACGTGAGCAGCGGCACACGCTGCCAGATCAGGGAGTAGTTCTCCCAGCGGAAAGTTTCCGGAATCCATTTCATCGGGAAGGCAAAGACTTCCCGGTCCAGTTTCAGCGAGGAGGAGATCATCCACACAAAGGGAATCAGGGTGAACGCCGCCAGCGCGATGAGCAGGATCCAGACCAGGACCCTCAGGATCTTCCGCAGCGTCGGATTGTCCTTCCGGATCCCCCGGCCATGTACAGCAGGTTCCATGTTTCTCCTCCTTTCTCAGTCGTTCGAGAATTTCTTTTCGGAACTGAACTGGATGATGGTCACCAGCAATACGATCACCAGCAGCACCATGGAGATGGCGCTGGCCTGGCCGTACCGGACCTTGACGAAGGCTTCATCGTAGATATAGGTGACCAGCATTTTGGTAGACCGGCCCGGGCCGCCGTCCGTCATGATGGCCACCACATCGTAGATCTTGAAGCAGGAAATCACCATCATCACGGAAACAAAGAAGGTCGTAGGCTTCAGCTGCGGCAGCGTCACATGCAGGAACTGCTTCCACTTGTTCGCCCCGTCCACCGTGGCCGCCTCCATCAGTTCCCTCGGGATTCCCTGCAGGGCTGCCAGGTAAAGGACCATATAGTACCCCATATTCCGCCAGACGCTGACCAGGATGATGGACCAGATGGCCATGGAGCCGTCCGCCGTCCAGCTTTTATTGAAATTGATGCCCAGCGCCATGATCATCTGGTTGATCGGCCCGTCCTTCATCAGCATGAAAGACCAGCAGACGCAGATCGCCACCATGGAGGAAACATAGGGAAAGAAAAACACTGTCCGGAAGAATACCGCGCCTTTGATCTTGTTCAGCACCATGGCCAGTGCCAGCGCGCACACGATGGTCAGGGGTACGGTGACCACCGTATAGTAAACCGTATTCTTCAGCGCGATGCCCAGGTCTGCGCGGTTAAAGAAATAGCCGATGCCTTTCTCCGCCACTTTCTTCGTGGCAAAGATTGTCGCATAGTTATCCAGTCCGACAAACTTCAGCTTGGAGATGTCTCCGCCGTTCCACTCAAACAGGGACAGCGCGATCGCGCAGAGAACCGGGACCAGCGTAAATACCGCAAACCCGATAAAGTTCGGCGCAAGGAATGAATACGCAATCAGCGTATTCTTCCTTCCAAGCTTTCCCATCTTATACCGGACCTTTCTCACTTCAGCCTGGCTCATGTTTCACGTTTCCTTTCCCATTTTCTGAAAAAGGCAGGGAAGGCAAGCGGCCTTCCCTGCCCGGGGATTACGGGGATCTGCGTGAATTACTGGAACAGTTCAGCAACACGCTCGTTCATTTCTTCGATGCCTTCTTCAATGGTAACCTCACGGGCCATGATCAGGCTGTGTTCTTCATTCACGATGGTCTTGATGTCAGAAACTTTCTCCGCAACCGGCCACTCCATGGAAACGTGGGAGGGCAGCAGCGCAGCCTTGCTGTTTTCATCCGCCGGGAAGCCTTCCACAGAAGACATGGCAGCGGCGACTTCTTCAGAAACCCATGCGGGACGGGCACCGACGGAAGCGGTTGCCTTGGCGCCTTCCACGCCGCCCAGCCAGGAAACATACTCCCAGGCCAGATCCTTCTTCTCAGACTTCGCGTTGATCATGGCGCCGGTCAGGTTGCCGAAGGAAGAGCCGGCATCCATGCCGTACATATGCGGAACAGCGGTGATGCCCCAGTTGAAGTTGCAGGTGCCGTCCTTGTTGTATCCGATCAGCGTGGAAACGTACCAGTAGCCCATGGGCAGCATCGCGATGTTGCCGTTGGCAAAGGCCGCGGAATAATGCAGGCCGGAAGCCTTCAGGTCCGCATAGCTCATGCAGGCGCCATAGTCTTCCAGATCCTGATAGATGCCGTAGAAGTAGGAGAGCCCGTCATAGTTGCCGTCCGCCAGTGTGGTTTCCCCGTCGCAAACTTCCCAGTTCACAACAGCAGACAGCCAGGTGTGATAATGGGTGCCGTAGATGCCCTTTTCCTTGTCCGTCATCTTCTTGGCCAGTTCAACGTACTGATCCCAGGTCATGTCGTTGTTCGGCAGCTCAACGCCGGCTGCTTCGAACAGATCCTTGTTGTAGAACAGCACCCAGAAGTCGCTGCGGAACGGAATGGCGTACTGGACGCCGTCCACCGCGTAATTCTTCTCGGTTCCGACGAAACCGGACATGTCATATCCCGTGGTGTCCAGCGGGGCAGCGAATCCCTGCGCCTGCCAGTTGATCAGGTTGTCGATTTCCTTGATCATGTACACATCGCTGGTGTCTCCGCCTTCCAGCATGGTGGTTGTCTTCACAGCATAGTCCTGGGAAGCAACGTCCACATACTCGATGGTGACGCCGGGATGGGAAGCTTCAAAAGCTTCCTTCTGGGCAATCAGGTAGGGAGTTGTGGTGGCATCCCACGTCACCACGGTCAGGACCTGGTTTCCTTCTGCAAGGGCGGGGATGGCCAGCACGAGCATCATCGCCGCGAGCAGCACAGCCAACAGTTTCTTCATAAGAGTATCCTCCTTCATTTTAAATCCGGGAAATGTTACCGGTTTCACAGTCTGGAGCATTTTCCCTGCTGCCCTTATTCCGCTTCGCCGCGTCTTTCCCTGTATTTGTCTGTATATTATCGTTTTCTTCCCGTATTGTCAAGCATTTTTCAAAAAATAGCCATGAAGAATTTCATACAAATCTATGTTATCGGTAACATTTTTCTTGATTTTCATCCACAGTCATGATATATTGTTTCCGGATCATTCTCATCCCGGAGGAAAATGACATGAGCAGGAAAACCACTATCTATGATATTGCCCGGGAGGCCGGCGTTTCCACGGCCACTGTCACCCGCGTCGTCCGCCAGGATCTCCACGTAAAGGAGTCCACCCGGCTGAAAGTACAGCAGGTCATCGACGCGCACGCCTATTCGCCCAGCATTTCCGCCCAGAACCTGGAAGGCGGCCGCAGCCGCACCCTGGCTGTTGTGCTTCCTGTGGTTTCCAATCTGTATTTCAACCGGATCTTTGACGCCGCCTACTGGGAAGCGGAAGCGAACGGATGCAGTCTTCGCCTGTTCCAGACCATGGAAAACCAGGCCATCTCCCCCGACATCGTCAGTGAACTGATCCGCTGCCGAATGGACGGGGTTCTCTTCGCGGGCAGTATCTGGTCCGAGGACCGCCGGGACCTGAACACCGCCCTGGAAAAACTCGGCAGGTATATGCCTGTTGCCACCATCTGCCCCCCGGATGTTTCACTGGAATGTATCTGCATCCAGAGCGACCTGGTTAACTGTTCCCGTCTCCCGGTCCGGCACCTCCATACGCTGGGCCACCGGCGGATCGCATTTCTCGGCGGTTCCATGCACAGCAAGGATACCTCCCGCCGGGGAATCGGTTTCCTGGAACAGCTGCGACTGATGGACCTGCCGGATGATCCCGCCTATCACGTAGATGCCGGCTATGATATGGAAAGCGGTGAACGGGCCGTCCTGCGGATGCTGTCCGGACTGGATCGGAAACGGTGGCCCACCGCCATCGTCACCTTCAACGACCTGGTCGCCCTGGGGGTTATGAAACAGCTGAAAAAGATGGGACTTTCACTACCAACTGATATGGCGATCATCGGTTGTGACAATCAGTTCTTCTGCGCCTATACAGACCCTTCCCTCACCTCTGTGGACCTGCACCCCGAGGAGATGGCCCGGAGCGCGGTACGGGAACTGCTGCTGGCAAGGGAATCCTCTTCCCGTTCCTTTGCCATGATCCGGGACGCCACCCTCGTGATTCGTGAAAGCTGCGGCGCCCACCTGGGTTTCCGGGAACTCTGATTCCGGATCTCCCTGTTTTTTCCTTTGTTGTTCGGAGGTTGATTGCATGATCCGTATTCTTGTTCAGTCCGCAGACGGTTCCGTCCTCGCTTCCTCGGAGCACCCGGCGGAAGTGCTGCTTTCCTTGGACCGGGTATACCGGTCCGGAGATATTATCCGGATTTCCGGCGCCTCGCATCTCCGCGTACAGATGGATCAGTCCCTCCCTGCCGGGGAGGTATTCCTCCCGGATCAGCAGATGACCTGGCACGTTCCGTCCGGAGAACACAGGCTGGCTTATGCGCCGGGGCTCTTTGACGCTCCGCGCCATATCATCTCCGCCGCGCTCGTTCTGGAAGCGGAGTTGGTCCGTTCCCGGAACCTGGCCTGCAATCCTGCCGATCTGCGGGGGGATACGGATTTCTTTCCCCACTGCACCGCCAATGTGGAGACCCGGAACGAAGCATGTTTCTGCGCCCGCAATGTGATTGACGGTCTCCGTCTGAACACGTTTCACGGGGAATGGCCTTTCCAGAGCTGGGGAATCGGCGCACGGGAAGACGCCTGGTGCCTGCTGGACCTGGGCCGCCCTGTCATCGCGGAAAAGATGGCCCTGACCCTCCGGGCAGACTTCCCCCATGATGCCTGGTGGACCGCGGGGCATGTCGTTCTCTCCGACGGAAGCGACCTGGCCTTTGACCTGCAAAAAACCGGCGACCGCCAGTGGATCAGCCTGGAGAACCGCACGGTCCGTTGGCTCCGGCTGGAACGGCTGATCAAGAGTAATGACCCTTCCGCATTCCCCGCTTTAAGGCAATGGGAAGTTTTCGGCCGGGATTGCTGAGAACCGGCCCTTCATTGCAAAAAGACGCTGTCTGCATGCATGCAGACAGCGTCTTTTTGCATTTTCCGAAAAACTTCACCGGCCATTGTCCGGCAAGTTGGCAGAGGAAAGGACCTGTTCCCTTGCCTCATCCCGCAGGGTATTGACGCCGATAAAGAATTCCCGCATCATCGCCACCAGGAGATAGCGTCCCCGGGGCGAAAGGCGGAGGAAATCGCCGTCCTTTCGGAGGGCGCCGGACATAGACAGGAAGGTATACTCCGCAGGGAGGCCTGCTGCGGGGGTGCAGCCAAAGTCCGCCTTCCAGCGGCGGAGGTCCAGGCCCAGGCCGAAGAGCTGCATCATCAGGCGGTAGCGCATGAGGTCCCGCCGGGAGAAAGCCGCCGCACCTGATGCGCTCAGGTGCCCCGAATCGATGCGCCGGGAATAATCCTCCAGGGAAAAGGTATTGACCATGAGGCGGCGGGAGAGAAAGGACATGCCGCCGGAGCCCGCCGCCAGGTACTCCTCGTAATCCACCACATATTCATCAATCATGTCGGCGGCGGTATCCTTCCGGTTGAAGGACCAGACGGAGCCGAAGGTGAATGGCGCGTCCGGGCCGCCGGTGAGGGAATCGCAGATGAGCCGGTAATAGGCCGCTTCCCGGCAGGGGACAGGCTCCCCGAGGCTTGCCCGCAGGCTCCGCCGCACGGAGGGCGCCGCCATCAGCGGATAGAAGGTCGTCTGGGTACAACCGGAGGTGCGGATCATCTCCAGGTCATGGAGGAGCATCTGCTCCGTCTGGGACGGAAAATTGAAAATCATATCCACATTGAGGGTGCGGAATCGTTTTTCCTCCGCGCACTGCCGGATCCTCTCCAGGATCTCCGCGGCGGAGCCGTATTTTTCATACCTTCCCATACGGCGGAGGAGCCCGTCGTCAAAGGACTGGACGCCAACGCTCATCCGGTCCACCAGGCCGGAGAGCGGATCCAGGTAACGGGCGCAGAGATGATTCGGGTTCGTCTCCGCGGAAACGGACCGGATATGGAAATATTCCTTCGCAAGGGAGACGGTCCGCGCCAGGCGGTCCGGCAGAACCGTAGGAGTTCCTCCGCCGATATACAGCGAGTCAAAATCGTAGCCTGCATCACGGATCATGGCCAGTTCCCGCCAGAGGGAGTCATAGTACTTTTCCGCGGCACAGGAATCAAAAACATAGCGGTTGAAGGAACAGTAAGGGCAGAGGCTCTCGCAGAAGGGAATATGGATATAGAGCATATACGGCTTATTCCCTTCCGGGAGCGGAAGGACTTCGTCCCCGCAGGGCGTCATATGCAGGAGACGTTTCCCCGCAGAGCGGACCGCAAGGGTCATCAGGCGTTCAGAAAGCATCAGTCTCCTCCCCTCATTCGCCGGAAAGCGCACGGAGGATCTCCCGGATTGCGCCGGCATCGCAGCCGGGCATGGCGTCCGGAAGCTTCCCTGCCTCCAGGGCAAAACGGTGCAGCGTTTCCTCTGCATAGTCCAGGCCGCCCGCCTCCCGCACAAGAAGGCGTGCTTCCTCCGTATCCGCGGGTGTCAGCGTATCTTTCGCTGCCAGGTCCCTGAGCCGGGGACCGTAAACCTGCGAACGGAAAGTATGAATCGCGGGCAGGGTGTAAATCCCCTCGGCAAAATCCAGGTCCGCGGGCTTGCCGAGGGCCGCGGCATCCATAGTCCAGTCCAGAAGGTCGTCCCGGATCTGGAACATCATCCCGATACACTCCCCCAGGCGTGCAGCGGCATCCGCCTGTTCAGCGGGCCGCCCCGTCACCAGGGCGCTGATCCGGCATCCGCCCCGGAAGGCCCAGGCCGTCTTTCCCCGGATCGCCTCAAAATAGTCTTCTTCCGGAACGTCGGGATTCTTCCGCAGGAGATGCTGCAGCATTTCGCCGGTGCAGGCATGCTGGACAACATCAATGCTTTCCGTAGCAATGCGCGGATATCCCCTGTCCAGCAGGAGGCGGATGCCCGTCACCAGGAGCGTATCCCCGCCGCACAGGGCCGCAGGCTTCCCGTAAACCGTATGCACCGTGGGCTGGCCCCGGCGCAGGGGCGAATCGTCAATCAGGTCATCCAGGATCAGGGAGGATGTATGCAACATCTCCACCGCCGCAGCGGCGCACAGGAGTTCCTCCCGGCAGGAAGAATCATACGCACCGGCGGTCAGCAGCATCAGGCGGGAGCGGATCATCTTGCCCGGGGAGGCCAGGGAGGAGAGCACCAGCTCCCGCATTTCCCGGCGTACAGGCATGGACCGGGCGGCATCCAGGATCAGTTCCCGGATCGCAAGTCGGTCTGATTCATATTTATCCGTCATGGGTTTTCCTCCAGGTTGTTTTTTCATTCATCCGGACAGCCGGGAGCCGGGCCGCCCTTCACGCCCAGAAGTGCGCAGCAGGCGCCGAAGCAGTAACGCTTCAGCCGTACAGACCGGAACCCCCGGGAATGGAAAAGCTCGAGGAGCGCATCCGGGGAAAGGAAGGCTTCCGTGCTCCGGGAGAGCCAGCGGTACTCCCGGAAGTGCTTCCTGCCCCCGCCGAGGAGGGGCATGAGGAAGGAAAAATACGCCCGGTAAAAGGGACGCACCAGCCGGTTCCGGGGTACAAAGGAATCGACACAGAGAAAGATGCCGCCGGGCCGCAGCACCCGGAACGCCTCCGAAACGGCAGCATCATAGGACGCGGTATTCCGGAGGGCGAAGGACATGGAAACCCCGTCAAAGGTACCCTCCTCCATCGGCAATTCGCAGGCGTTTCCCTCCTGGAACCGGAGACCGGGGATTCCGGCGCACCGCTTCCCCGCCTCAGCCAGCATCGCAGGGGAGAAATCGAGACCCGTGAGGGACGCCTCCGGCAGGACTTCATGCAGCAAAAGCAGCATATCCCCCGTACCGCAGCCAAGATCCAGGATCGCGGCATCCGGGGGAAGGCCGGCGGCCAGCAGGGCCACGGATTTCCTTTTCCAGCGCGACTGCATCCCGAGGGAGATCCGCCGGTTCGCCGGATCATATCCGGGGGCGATGGACTCGAAAACCGAATAAACGTATTTCTCTTTTTCCCTGTCCATACTACTTCACCAGCACCGCAACGCACCAGGCAAAGCCCAGCAGGAGATTCAGAGAATTAATACCAGCCATAACGGCGGGCCTTCCCTCCGGGGAGAGAGGACGCCGGAAATGGATCAGGAAGGACGGGAGAAGCACCGGCAGGACCAGCGCATAAGTCAGTAAGGAAGTAAACCGTCCCAGGAGAAGCAGGATCACAGCGGGCAGCGAAATCCAGGCAATCAGCGCGGCACGGTAAAGCCGGTCTGTACGTTCCCGGCCGAGGAGGCATGCTGCCGTACGCCGGCCCGCCAGCGTATCCCGGTCGATATCACAGGCATTATTCGAAAACATGATCATGGCGATCCCCAGGGCAACGGGCAGAGACAGGAGCAGCACCAGGGGATTCACCCGGCCCGTCAGCATGGACACTCCGGCGAGGGGAATTCCCACGCCCATCACAAGGCCGGAAACCAGCTCACCCAGGGGAAGATAAGACAGGGGCGAAGGACCGAAGGAATAAAAAACCACCGCCGCGCCGCCCGCAAGCCCGACCAGCAGCGGGAATATCCCGCAACGGACCACTGCGTAAATTCCGGGAATGAGGGCTGCGGCCAGGAAGGCAAAGCCGATGTTCCGGGCTGTGCGCGGGGCCAGGCCGTAGACGATGACCGCGTCATAATCCTCCGGTGAGTTCTCCGCGGTATCGGTACCCTTCACATAATCCGCGTAATCATTCAACGCGTTGACAGCGGACTGCATCAGGACCGCGGCAAGGAAGAGGCAGACCGCCAGGTCCGCCGGGATATGTCCCGTCTCCCCGTAGCTGACTGCCAGCGCAAGCAGCGACGGAAGGACAGAGGCGGCCCAGGTATGCGGCGCAGCCAGGTTGACCACGTCCCGCAGACGCAGGGCATGAGGTTTCGCAGTCATCTTTTTTTCTCTCCCGTTTTTCACATTATTTATTCCGGTA
>Ga0310690_10005424_pt1 | contig 17286 bp, 17 predicted proteins | sample AusTroGonzalo_MG_2_FD_207661 | JGI IMG/M metagenome (GOLD analysis project Ga0310690, IMG submission 207661) | Bovine rumen microbial communities from tropical cattle in Woodstock, Queensland, Australia - Gonzalo_04 (v2) (version 2) | ecosystem: Host-associated > Mammals > Digestive system >...
CACAGGCCCGTGAGGCGGCAGATTGAATGTCGTCTGGCCCGGTAGCTTTTTCCACTTGGGGTAGATGAGCTTCATTTTTATTGTTTCCATATCATGTTTTATAGTTTGTTCACTATAACGTTCTTTCCTACTATTGCTTCCGCTGTCAGTATAGCCGTCAGCGACGTGCCTATCAGTCCGTGGAAGTTCACGTCCTGGCCGGTGAGGTATAGGTTGGTGAGGCGTGTACGTGTGCTGAGCGACGATTGCATGGGGTTTACACTGCTGCGGTGTATGCCGTACATCGCACCGTGCGGCGTGCCGTAGTAGTCTCTTATCGTCAGCGGACTACCTACTTCCAGGTACGCTATCATCTCGCGCCGTAAACCTATATTCTCACACAGTGCCTCTATCGCCTGTGCGGCCATCCGCTCTTTCCAGCGATAGTACTCTTCCGGCCTCCGCCCAGTGCGGCTCTCTTTCCATTGCTCCACGTAGTCATATTTCATTGGGCAGATGGCTGTGATGGTGCTGGCAAAGCCGCGGCGCTCTTCGTCTTCCGCGCTGATGGCAAACATCGACTGCGGCCATTTCACTTCGTCACATACGTCCATGTTCCATGGGTCGCAGCCTTCTCTCATCACAAAGTGCGCCGCTCCGTCGTAGCGTGTGCTTCCGGGCTTTAGTCCGACAAATAACGTCATCGCCGACATAGTATATGGCGCCTCGCCGATGCGCTTGCGGAAGGCAGGCGTGAACGCCCCCTCCGGCATCAGTTCCAGCAGCCGTCCTATCGGTATGTCGTTTATGTAGTAGTCGGCGCTGTATCGGCCTTTCTGTGTCAGTACCGCCGTCACCTCGCGCCCCGCTGTCTCTATCCCCGTCACCGCTTCTCCGCGCCTCACTTCGCCGCCGGCTCTCTCTATAACTTCTGCCAACAGTTCGGCGAAGTGCTGACTGCCTCCCTCAAAGGTGTAGGTCCCTCGCTGGTGAGCGCACCCTATCAGTGCATGCAACAGCGCCGGACTGTCCTCGCGTGCTCCGTACAATAATGTCGGATACAGTAGAGACGTTTTATGAAACCTTTCCACCATCTCTTTTGCTTTGAGGCTCATGTCAGGCATCCTGTATTCCTCTTCACTCGGCCGCAGGTTGTACAGCGGCTCCTCGTCGGTCAGTGCGCGCATATTGTCTATATAGGCTTCCGGCAATTTATCCTTCGCACCATTAACCACAACATCTACTGGTGCTGTCCTGACACGCTCTTCTATCCCCAGATAGCGGCAGATACGCCTTATCTGGCCGTCGGCTCCCATTCCGCCGAAGATGTGCATGCCGGTGTCGAACAGGTAGTCTCCACGGCGGAAACTCTGCAAGCCGCCGCCGATGATGCTGTTCTTCTCCAGCACCGTCACCATGTAGCCCTCTTTGGCCAGCAGTGCGCCGGTCATCAGGCCCCCGAGGCCTCCTCCCATTATGCACACACTCTTCATCCCTCCAGTTTCGCTTTATACAGGGCTCTTGCCTCGTGGTTGTCCATTTTGCTGCGCTCACCAATGTTCACCGTTATCTCTCCTTTGCGCATCAGCGCCTCGCTCCGCGGCCACACATCGTAGGCGCCTTTTATGTATACCGGCATCACATCAAGCCCCAGCTCGTCGGCCAGCATGAAGGCCCCCTTGTGGAAACGGCCTACATGCCCATCGTGTGTGCGTGTCCCCTCAGGGAACACTATCACCGAATAGCCGCGTGCGACAAGGTCGCGCAGCTTCGGCATCAGCGCCTCGTAGCCAGCTTCTGCCGGCAGGTATTCGGCGTAGCGTATTATGTGCGCGTATATTGGGTTGCGCCACACCCATTTTTTTGTCAGTATCACTATCTTCGGGTGTAGCATCAGCACACACAGCAGGTCGAGGTGCGACGCATGGTTGGCCACTATTACCGCCGGCTTGCTGAAATCCTCGCCCATAGGGTTCTCAATTCGGAACTTCACGCCAGGCAGTAGTCGCGCTCCTGCACGAGCAACCCCGCAGATGAAGCGATGGTAGGCGTCGCGTTTCTTGTTGTGCTTACAAGGCGTAAGCCACAGCACCAGCGTCACCGGTGTGGCCACCACAAGCGCAAACAGTATGAACACCGTCAGCGGCACCACGGTCATCATCATACGCGCAGCCGTCAGTGGCGTTGCGCGCCGCACTCCGTGTTTCGTCGTCAGCCAGCGGAACACCACCGGTGGCACAACGCAGGCCATCAGCACTACGCAGCCCATGCCAATCATGGCTACCTCGGCCAGCGACCGCATCGCCGGGTGTTTGGCCACTATTAGCGTCCCTATGCCTATGAACATCAGCGCTGCCGAGATTATTACGCTTTGACGGTACTCCTTCAGCCGCTTCTTCCCGGTCTTGTATTCGTAGAGCAGCCCCTCGGTGATGAATATCGTGTAGTCGTCGCCCTGGCCGAAAATGAATGTGGCCAGTATGATGTTGACAATGTTGAATTTGATGCCCAGCAATGCCATGATGCCCAATATCCAGAGCCAGCCCATCGCCATTGGCAGGAATGCCATCACAGCCAACTCCAGTCTTCCCAGCGCGAGCCACAGGAATGCAAATACCACGAAGGAACAGACATACAGGATATAGTTGAAGTCGTTGTTGAGCGCACTGACCAGTCCGCTGCCCACGTCGGCCTGCGTAAAGGCATAGGTGTGCTCCACGGTAGGTATTTTGCTGTCGCCGTGCATAAAATTGACAACACTGACGCCAGTGTCCGATGTCAATATATAATTGGCTGCCAGCTGTCCCATGGTGCCGTCGAGGCTACATTCCTCCGGTGTGTAATCTTTCTCGAGGCAGTCTATGAACGGTGCAAAAGCCCCTTCGGCAAATCCGGCCTTGCGTGCCTCGCGCTGCACCTCGTCTGCAAGTCCCGGATGGGCAGCCAGCATGGCCTGCCAGTTTTGCAGTGCCTCCTGTTGGCGAGCCAGCGAAGGCATCAACGACGCTATGCCGTCAAGCCCTAACGAGTCATTGCGTTGCAACGCCTCTTCGAGGGTGGCACCTTCGGCAACCACGTATGTAAGATTGCCTTCATCCATACTGCCGGCCAGCAGGTCGAGGTCGGCCTGCTGCTGTGCCGTCATGTAGTTGATGTTGTGCAGGTCGGCGTCGAACTTCACTTTGGTACTGAAATATCCCAGCACAGCTGTTATTGCAACGATAACCCAGAATACCCATGCCGGCATCTTCCAGATCTTCGACTCTTCGATTCCTCCACTCTTCGACTCTTCGGCTTTCCGCTTGCCACCCTTTGCCCATAGCGGTAGGAATACCATTGTGAAGCCAATTGTCCCCACGAGCATCAGCGAGGCGAATAGACCGAGGTCGCGCATGGCTTCGGCTTTGACGAAGACGAGGCAGGCGAAGGCGGCCACTGTGGTGATGTTGCCGGTAACCAGCGGCTCCACCATCTCGCGTAGGGTCTCGCGACGATCAGGATGATGTTTGAGGTGTTCGAGATAGTGCAACGGATAGTTGACAGCGATACCTACAAGTACAGATCCGATGCCTACGACGATAATGGATATCTCGGTCTTGAATATGGCTATCGCCGCCAGCGCGAAGAGCCATCCCGCGGCCACAGAGAAGCCCATCCACAGCACGTTGCGCTTGCGCCCCATGGTGCGCCAGAGGATGATGGCTATCAGCACCACGGCCAGAATGATGGCCAGCATGCTGTCGTGCTTTATCTGCGAGGCATTGGTGGCGGCGATGAGTGGTGCGCCGACGGCCGAGATAGCGACAGTGCCGCCAGTGTTACGCTGCACGCTGTCGATGGCTGCGTCGATGGCTTTGGCCAGACGGCCGTTGTTGCGGGTGTCGCTGCCGCCGTAGGGGCTGGTGATGAAGGCGAAGCCGTTGCCGTCGTCGTCGAAGATATAGTCGTCAACCATACGGTAGCGGCTGCTAGGGCTGAGAGCCTGCAACCGGCTCAGGGCAGGTGAGAAGAGTCCCAGCGGGTCGGCGGCAATCATGTCGGTGGCCATCGTTGGCAGGGGCATGCTGAGGGTTTGCCGCACGGAGGCCAGCTGTGTGGCTATATAGTCGGGTTCGGCCAGCAGCGAGTCTATGCGTCGATAATCGGCGGGTGTGAGGTAGAGGGCTATGCGGTCGCCCACGATGCCGATGGCCTGCATGGCATCGCTCTCATCGGTGCGGGCCTGAACAGGAAGTTCCGTGAAGGTGTCGGCGAAGGCATCTATGGCATCCATGACCTCCTCTTCACCAGCGTCTTGCGACGGGCGGAAGATGACGGTTATCTGCCCTTGGTCGCCGAGGGCATTGTATACAGCCGCCTGCTTGGCGTTCTCAGCCGTGCGCGGAAGGAAGTCGGCGATATTCTCCTGATAGTGCAGCTGCAAGGCCAGCACGGCTCCCACGGCGAGCATGACCACAAGCAACACACCCGCCAGCAGGCGGTGGCTTGAGAGGTAGTCGTGCAGACGCAACAGGAACTTGGTCATCGGCGGCCTCCTTTCATGCGGTTAATCAACATGTGTGGATAACCGTAGACTATTGCCAGCAGGCAGAGCACTGTATTAAGGAGAGAGATGCGGAAGAAGTCGCAGAAGGGACGGAAGTGGCTCACGCGGTCGGCGGGATAGCTGACGCTGACGGGGACAGGTACGATGTTAACGCCGCGCCAGGCTGAGAAGACAAGTAGTTCAAGCTCGCTTTCATAACGGTATGTGAGCAATTTGAGGCAGGGGAGATTATGCAGCGGGTATACGCGGAAACCGGTCTGGGTGTCAGGTAAGCTGATGCCTGTCTGGAGGCGGAACCAGAAGTTGCTGAAGCGGTTGGCGAAGGTGTTGCCAGCGGGCATGCCGTCGGCCTGCAAATTGCGGCTGCCGACGACAAGTGTTGGCTTTTCGCTTATGGCTTTAATCAGTTGTGGTATCTCTTCGGGGGAGTGCTGACCGTCGGAGTCTATGGTGACGGCGTAGTCGAAGCCTGCCTTGCGTGCGGCCTCGAGACCACGGCGCAAAGCATAGCCTTTGCCACGGTTGCGGTTGTAGGTTATGAGGGTTATGTCGTTGACGTATGGTTTCAGTACCTCAAGAGTGTCGTCTGTGCTGCCGTCGTTGACCACTATCACGTCAGTGCATACCGCCAGTGTGCGTCGCACTATATCGGCCAAGGTGCGGGCATTGTTGTAGGTCGGTATGACGGCGCAATATTTCATTGCAGGCTTAATTTTATCTTAGCATAGACAGTGTCGCCTTTGGTGTAGGTGGCGGTGGCGGAGTTGCCGTTGAGAGTGGCGGCAAGCGTGGCACCGTCAACATCGTCTGGCGACATCATGGAGAGGTACTTGATATTGTTGACCTTGGCGAGATTCAAGTTGTTGCCGCTGGCTTGCGAGAGCAGCTCAACGACGGCGCCTATCATGCATACGCCAGGGGTGATGGGCTTGCCGGGGAAGTGGCTTTTGTAGACGGCGCTGTCGCGTCGTGCCGACAGTGTGGCTGCCACACGAAGCCCGTCATCCGTGGTCTCCCACGCACAGCGTTGAATGTTGATTATCTCCTCGAGGACTTTCATTTGGCGTGGAATTCAATGATGGTGTAGCTGTTGTGTTTCTCGATGAGCTTGACCTTCAGCACTCGGCAGCTCTTTTTGTCAAAGTCGACGAGCAGCTGCTGCATCATTCGGCGCATGTCGCGGCGCTTGGGTGTGAGGATGGCGTGGTAGACCGATGCCTCTTCGGTGAGCTCGACCGAGAAGACTTTTTCGCTTGATAGTGTGCCAGCGCTGGTGAGCGACATCATGGTGCTTGTCATGTTGCGCATGATTGAGCCTGCCGGGCCTGCAAGCGAGTGGCTTTTGCCGTTGGTTTCGGCAAAGATGCTGTCGCCATCGATGATGAAAGCATGGTTGCGCGGGTCGGTATAATGCCAGCGCAGGAAACGGTCGCCGGTGAGGGTGACGTTGCCGTGCGATACTGCGTCCTGTGCCAATAGGGGACTGTGCTTGATCTGTGTGAAGTCGTATTTGATGCTTTTGCCTGCTTGGGGTGTAATGGCGGCTTCTATGCGAGTCAGCACGGCGTCGCGGTCGGCCACGGGTTTCTGGGCCACGACACAGAGTGTCATGCAGAGAGCCAGCAGTATTGTTGTCAGTCGTTTTGCCATAGCGTTTATTTCATTATGAAGAAACATCCTGCCACGATGAGCACTACGCCAATCCAGCGAGCTAGCGGGACGCTCTCGCCGAAGACGATGATAGCGGCAATCATGCCGAAGATGTAACCGAGGGCTGTGAGCGGGTAGGCCTGTGAGAAGGGGAAATGCTTGAGAATGTAGAGCCATAGTACGGTTGCGACACCAAAGCTGATGCCACAGGCCAGCAGCCACCAGTCGGTGGCAACCGCTTTGAAGTAGCTCCACGACCAGTTGAACTTAGGCAGCTTGGCCATGGCGAGTTTCAGCAGTACCTGGCCTCCGGCGAGGAAGGAGGTCTGGACGGCTACGAGTATTAGCAGGCGGAACATGGGCGGAGGAGTATTAGTGTGTAATATTTCTCGTCACTGTATTCAACAACGACGGGTTTCTCTTTCATCAGGTGAGCGGCGGCGTAGAGGTCGATGGCTGGGGCGGTGTAGTTGGTGCCGAAGAGGTCTAATTGAGAATTGAGAATTGAGAATTGAGAATTGAGAGTTAATTCGTCGAGGGCTTGCTGCTTCTCGGCTTCCGTGGGACGGTATAGTATTCGCATATCGGCCACTTCGCAGAGTGCGTGTCCGTTGTTTTCGGTGGATAGCATCATACTGACGGCACACTCGGTGGCGTATTTGTCCTTGAGGTAGCCGCCCTTGCAGAGCAGTGCGTGGTATGAATGTGTCATCTCGTCGTGGGCGCATACCAGAGCATTGTTTATGGCTCCGCGGCGCAACTGTAGCATAGAGTCAAGGAGGGCGCTTTGGAACGATACTGTGTTGTGTGCGTATGTGGCGTTGTAACCATGGGCATGCAGGTTGATGGCCACTATGGACGAGATGGTGTTGTGTGTCGACTGCATGAAGCGTGTGGGCATCATCTGGTCTTCACCTTGACGGCAGAGGGCGTCGAGGAATATCTCGGTGTTCTCTATGCAGCCGAGACCTGTGCCAGTGATAATGGCTTCGGGTATGTCGATGCCGGCTTGTGCGCTGGCAGTGCGCGCTGTGGCAATGGCGCGCTTCAGTATAAGTCCCATGCGGCGTGCCTCAAGGGGCGGTATAAACTGCTTATAGTCGGCTTCGCGGCTGCGTGTCAAAGGCTCAATGAGAGGTATGGGATTGTCAATCCAAGCCTCGCTGAGTGGTTCTTGTGCTGATATTTGGGTCGCAGAAAGAAGGTAGATGTGCCTGTTCTGTTTAGTTGTGATGTTGCAAGTAGACTCTGTGCTATCAGTATTGCACAGAACCAATGCACTGTCGTTGCCGCCGAAGCCAAATGCATTGCTGAGTACATGGCGCAGTGGCTTGGTGGTAGGCTTGTGGACTGGTGTCAGACAGTCGCCAGCATTGTTGAAGCGGAGATTGACGGGCAGGAAGTTGTGTTGCATGGCCAACAGGCAGATGACGGCTTCGATGGTGCCGGATGCGCTGGTGGTGTGGCCGGTGAAGGCTTTGGTGGATGATACCGGCGGTATCTGTTCGCCGAAGAGGCGGCGTATGGCTGTGCTTTCGCTGATGTCGTTGTTGCCTGTACCTGTACCGTGGGCGTTGATGTAGTCCACCTGTGCAGGTGTGATGCCGGCACTCTTGAGTGCCTGCTTCATGGCCAGATAGGGACCTTCACCGTCGGCCGAGGTGGCGGTTTGATGGAAGGCATCGCAGGCGTTGCCGTAGCCAGCAAGACAGGCTAACGATGAGGCTTTGCGCCGACGGGCATGCTCCTCGGTTTCGAGGACTAGCCATGCGGCACCTTCGCCAAGGTTGAGGCCGGCGCGGCTTTCGTCGAAAGGCCTACAGGGCTCGCGGTCAAGAATCATGAGGGATGCAAAACCGTTGAGGTGGAACTTGGTGATGCATTCGCTACCGCCCACGACTACGCATTCAGCCCGTCCGGAGCGCAGCAACTCGGCGCCGAGTATGACGGCATTTGCTGCCGACGAACAGGCCGTGGAGAGGGTGGAGAGCATGCCAAAGCGGCCGAAGTGGTCTGCAATCATCTCGGTGCAGGCCCCGCAGTCGTGAGTACGTATGTACTCGTTGCGACTGTCGTTCTCAAGGAAGTCGAGGTAGTAGAGCTCGCTCTTGTCCATACCGCCCACGGTTGTGCCTGAAATCAGTGGTATGGTGGGATAATCTTCTGCCTGGAGTTGAGCTTCCTCAAGGGCTTCTTTGAGAGCCACCATACCCATGAGTGCGGTGCGGGTGGTGGGCTGCTTGGAAGGGTCAATACCGAGAATAGCGCACATCTCGTCGTTGGAGAGTTGCACTTCGCCCACAGGGAACTCATGATGGTCAGTCTTGAGGTAGCGTAGAGGACGTATGCCACTACACTCCGCCTGCAATGAGGCGAGAGTCTCGGCCTTGCCTACGCCTATGGCCGATACGATACCTGCTCCTGTGATGACAATCTTCACTTGGTGCGGTTCTTGCTGATATAGTCGGCCATCACATTGATGGACTTGAATATCTCTTTACCCTGGTTTGGATCCTGCAGCTTGATGCCGTAGTTCTTCTCCATGAGGACGATAAGCTCAAGGGCGTCGATGCTGTCAAGACCGAGGCCTTCAGCGCCGAAAAGGGGAGCATTGGCGTCGATGTCTTCGGGTTTGATGTCTTCAAGGTTCAGGACTTCAATAATTTCTTTTTTAAGTTTCAGGATGAGTTCTTCCATTTGTCTGTTTATTTTAATATTTTGTTTAACTCTTGTTCAATTGTTTCTTTGGCAGTGTGTTGCGGTACGGCGACGAGTGCGGCAAGGTAATTGCCGTTGGCGTCCACGTCGCACCAACCGGCTATCTGGGGCCCATATTGGGCGGCAATGGCTATCTGGGCGGCCATGATATTGGCGCGTGGGGCGTCAAGTACCATGAAGTTGGTCTCGGTTTGGAAATGATTGCGTATAGCTATCTCGCCAGTGACGATGTTGGGTAGAGTGTAGACGAAGAGGGCGGGGGAGGGAAACCAGTTGCTACGGTCTTTTATGGTGACTTGGAAAGCGATGTCGTCGGCCAGCGATGAGCTCCGGTTGAAGAGCAATATGCCGTAGTCGGCTTTGGAACATTGCTTCAGCAATAGTTCGGTGGCGACAAAGCCTAAGCGACTGAGCGGATCCATCTTGAAGAACTTCGGGTAGTCGCCGATATTGGTGCGGTAGAGCTCCACCAACTCGTCTGCGGTGGGGGAGATTCGTATAGATGAAATAGTGCCAATAGATGGGTCGTATGTGATGGTGTTGGTGTGGTCGATGCTTGTGTTATAGCTGAACTTCATCGCTGCGTTGCAGCCGCCGAAGCCAGACAGAAGCTTGACAAAACTGTGCTTGTTAGTGGAGCAGTGGTATGCACAAATGTTTACCTGTCGGCTTACGCCCAATTCATGGTATCCGCGTGTGCCGAACACGATGCCGTGCTCTACGGCTTGCATCGAGAGGATTGTCTCCAGCACTCCGGCGGCACCCATTGTGTGACCGTAGATGCCTTTGAGACTGAACATCGGTACTTCTGCCAATCCGGCGCGGTCTATGGCAATGCTCTCCATCTCGTCGTTGTAGAGGGTTGATGTGCCGTGTACGCTGACGAAAGCCAACTGCTCTTTATCAATATCAAGGGCTTGCAGGCATCGGTAAGAGCCTTCGCCGGTGCGCGATGGACCGCTGATATGGTTGGCATCGTTGCACATGGCACCGGCTTCTGCTACCCATCCTTCTTTGCCTTTGCCATAGATGATAGTGGCGGCCGCTTCACCGAGGTTCAGCCCACAACGGTCTTTGTCGAAAGGACGGCAGGGGTCGGGCGAGAGGGCGTGTAAGCACTGGAAACCGCTGATAATAAACTCGCTCTGCACATCGCATCCGATGACGATGGCGGTGTCGCAAAGGCCTGCCTCTATACTGCGCATGGCCACAATCTGGGCACTCAGGCCACTGATGCAGGCATTGCTGACAACTATCGGCGGGTTGGGATTGCCGAAATGACGGCAGATGACAGCGGCAGATGTGCCAAGTAATGCTCGTTCGCTCTCGCCTTTGGCCAGCAAGTGTACGTTGCCTTTGGTAGTGGAGAGTATGAACTGTACGCGTTGCGACGCCGCGTCTATGCCCGCGCGGGCTATGGCATCGCTTGCGGAGGCTATGCAGAGTTGCTCGAAGAATGTATAACCATCGTCACGCCGTTCTTCTTCAGGAAACAATGACGCGGTATACAGAGAACCGTCGGGGAGAGTATATTGATGCAAGGCACTCTTGCCAGCCATCACGGCTTGGTAGTTCTCCCATGTCGTTGCCCCAAGGGGCGAATATATGTTATCTGCCAGTTTTATAACCATCTCTTTTTCCACTCTTCGAAAAACGGCGGGTTGCCCAGTACCAGTCTGTATTCCTTGTCCATGAACACCTGCACGGTGTGCGCTGTGGCCAACAGGGTGTCGCCATCCGTAATCTTGTAGTCAAACACAATCTTTGCGGCCTCCGTTGGCGTATAGGTTATCTCTATCTCTGGATGCATGCCGTAGATGATGGGCTGCTTGTATTTGAGCTGCACGTCCACGAGCGGTGCATAGTAGCCCTCGCTGAAGAAGCGTAGGTAGCCGAGGTCGTATTTCTCGCCGAAGGCCTCACGGGCATCCTCAAGGTAGAGCATGTAGCTGCCGTGCCACACAACCCCCATCGAGTCTACCTCGCTGAAGCGCACGTCCAGTTGTTTCTTTATACTCAGTGTATTCATAGCAATGCAATCTTTATCGTTCCGCTGCACAGCAGGGTATCTCCGCAGCGGCTTTCGGCCTGAGCCAACGTCATCCCAAACACTTCGTCGCTCACCTCTATGCGTGTCTTTATTGTGCTGCCCACTTCCGGCAATGCGTTTATCTCTACCTCGCGCAGCGCACCTATCACTCCCATGCGTACCTCCTTGCCACTGCTGACGTTGATGTACCCCATGCGCGCCGCACATGTTTGGGCGATGTTCTCGATGAGGCCGATAGCTGCGAGGCGGTTGTTTTCCACCATGATGGAATCATGGCGCACAGTGAACTCGGTCTCCGTTACCACGGTGTCGCAGTGTAGCAGACGGTCTACCATCACCATCGGCGGCCTCTGCGGTATCAGCTCCAGTATGTCATACTCTTTCTCCATCCCAAAACTCATAGTAGTTGTACCATTGGTGTGGGTAATGACGCACAATCTCTTCCAGTGTGGTTGCGAATGCCTGCGCCAATGCCGCCATCTGCTGACGGCGCGGCAGCGTGCGGTCGCATTCCACGGGCCTCACGTAGGCAGTGTAGCTACGGTGTCTGGTCTTCATCACCATCACCGCAAGTGCTGGCACTTCTTTCTGCACCGCTGTGGCGAAAGGTCCCAAGGGAAACTTTGCAGGCACACCGAGGAATTGGCACTCCACGCTTTTGGCCGACCCGAAGCAGCGATCTGCGGGCATGCTCACGATGTCGCCATCATCGAGGGCTTTGTTGATGCGGAACAGGTGCGACATATCGGCCTGCACGGGTATCATGTGGATGTTGCTCCCCACGAACTGCTTGCCGCGCTCGCTCATTACTGTGGTAGACTCGCCGGCATAGACCAGCGCGTAGAACAGTTTCCTATCACTCACCAGCGCATAGCCTGCCTGCTCATAGTTGCCCACATGTGAAGATAGCATCATAAAGCCCTTCTCGCCTTCATTCAGTCGTAGGTAGTGCTCGTTGCCGTCCACCGTCAGCTTGAAACGCTTGCCAGCGTAGGTGGCAAAGCGGTCAAGTACCACCTGCCCGAAGGCATAGTGGTTACAGTACACGTGCCAGAATGCACTAAGCGGACTCTTGCCCAGTCTATGGCGGAAGAAGTGGTAGATGGCCAGATAGCCTTTGTGATTGAATAGCATGTAGAACGGCACCACCAGAGCCATAACGGCATAGATGGCCTCCAATGGCACCACCTTGAACAGCACTATCAGTGCCTTCTGCATGAAAGGCGTGCCGTCGGTGCGTCCGCTCCACTTACTATGTTCCGGCTCCTGCACTTATTTTATCTTACTCTCAATGTAATCGCAGAACTGACCGTAGGTCTTGATGGTCTTCATGTCTTCGGCAACAATTTTGAAGCCGAAGGTCTTCTCCACTATCACCACGATGTCAACGAAGTCGAGGCTGTCCACACCGATATCCTCTTTCAGTCGTGCCTCGGGCTTGATCTTCTCGGCATCAAACTCCAGCTCTTCCACAAGGAAGTTTTTCACTTTCTCTTCTATTTCCTGTCTTGTCATATTGTTGTGTTATTTTGTTTTGCAAACCATTATGCTGTGTCCCTGGCCTAGGTTGTCGTGTATGGTCTCCACTGTCAGACCGGCTTTGTTCACCAGTCGCTCCATATCTTCGCTGTGGTACATCTTGCTATTGCCGTTAGCGATGGCGGTGAAGTAGAGACTTGTCATTGTGAGGCAGAAGGCAGCAGGCTCGAAGCGCTGGCGGTCCCAGAATGTCTCCATGATGTAGAGTCGGCTGTCGGCATCCATAATCTTCGCAGCGCGGCTCACGATGGAGACAATCTCCTCTTCGCCGAAGCAGTCGAGGAACTGGCTCATCCAGATGGCATCGTAGTGTTTGTTGGTGGGAAACGCCTGACTGGCATCCAGCAGGTTCATGCCGTAACCATCGATGCGCTCGGCGCCCAGCTTGCCCGCGGTATCGCGGCGCATCATCTCCAGCTGCTGCGGCAGGTCCACTATAGTGACATTTACATCCTTGTCGTGTCCCACACACTGCAGTGCCCAGCGGCCGGTGTTGCCGCCTACGTCTAGCAGTGTCTTCGGCTTGTTGGCAAAAACTATCTCCAGAGCCTGAGCAAACGAGCTGTCGCTGTAGAAGTGGTCGAAGCCGAACCAGCTCTTCTGTACCTGTGGTGGCAGCTGCGACAACCCTTCATATACCGTGGGCCACGGGCCGAAGTGCTCCAGTCCGGCGGGGCGCCCCTCTTTGAGGCTCTCCTCCAGACGGAACCATCCTTCGTAGTTCACGTCGTGGTTGAAGTCTATATTCACGTTGGTGGCGGGGTCGTTTATGAAGAACCATCCTGTCTTGCTTAGCGTGTAGCGGTCGGTCTCTGGGTCTATCAGTACGGTGCCTATGCAAAGGCTGGCCTCGAGCATCACCTTGGCTGCATAGCGGCTCAGCCCGGCGGCTTCTGCCACCTCGGCCTCCGTCATGCCGTTGTCGCTGTTGCGCAGCATCTCCAGTATGCCGAACTTCTTCATCAGGCGGCTCACCTGGAACACTATCGGTCCCCAGGCAATCCATTCCGCCTTCTCCTGCGCCTCGCGGGCACTCAGGTGCTCTTTGCTGTAGGCTTCTTTCAGTTTTTGGTTAAGATACATTGCAGTATGTGTTGGGTATGGTGTTATAGTTTTGCTATCCTCTTGCCCAACTCGCCGAAGGTATCGTTGAAGGCTCGGTCTGTGGTAGGGGCTGACCCGCCGTCAATCTCGTCAATGTCGACAACCACTATTGTGGAGCCGTCGCTGAGGTCGGTGACGGTCAGGGTGCCCCATATGCGTATGCATGGGCCGGGGATGAAACCCATTATATTAACAAATTCATCAACTTTTGTGACTTGTATGGTTATTTTGTATTTTGCGTTGGCTGCATCCGTTACAATGGGAAGGTCCTTATTGCGCTCGCTATACTCTTCAATGAAGCCCTCGTATGAGATGGTCGTTTTGTTGTCTATGTCTTGGTATTTTTCTGTCAGCGGTTTCTTTCCGTCGAAAGAAGCTCCGGTGTATATCACCTCCAGCAGGCACTCGCCTTTGGCTTTTCTGAAGAACTTTTTGTCGCCATCCTTCACTTTCAGTGGATTCGCTGCAAAAGCATTCACGGCAAACAACGCCATGAGTAATGTGATCAAAATCTTTTTCATGATATGTCTGTTTTATTTTGTTTCATATCCTTTTCAACACTAATGCCGAGTTGGTGCCGCCGAAGCCGAAGCTGTTGCTCAGCACGGTGTCCACACGTGTCTCTATGGTTTTGGTGGCCAGTTTTAGATGGGCGCTGGCCTCGTCGGGGTTCTCGAAGTTGATGTTCGGAGCCACAAAGCCGCCGTGCATCATCAGTATGCTGTACACAGCCTCGCTGGCGCCGGCCATCCAGCACTCGTGGCCAGTCATGCTCTTGGTAGAGCTTATCCAGGCGCGGTGTCCCTCGAAGAGGCGCCCGAGGGCACGAGCCTCGTAGAGGTCGCCCTGTGGCGTACTGGTGGCGTGGGCGTTTACGTAGTCTATGTCGTCAACGGTGACGCCGGCATCGTCCATTGCACGCTGCATCGCCAATGCGCTGCCGTCGTCGCTGGCCTGTGATATGCCGCCGCCGTTGCTGCTGAATCCGTATCCTGTCACTTCTGCCAGTATCTTGGCACCGCGCTTGACGGCGTGGTCGTAGTCCTCAAGCACCAGTGCCGCCGCACCGCCGCTGGGTATTAACCCGTCTCGGTCGCGGTCGAAAGGACGTGAGGCCTTCGTGGGATCGTCCATGCGCTTGCTGAAAGCACCCAGCGCATCGAACGAGGCCATGCTGTAGAGGTTCGTCTCCTGGGCACCGCCGCAGAGCACCATATCCTGCAGCCCCTGGCGTATGAACATAGCACCCAGTCCTATCGAGTGGCTGCCGCTGGCGCAGGCAGCGCTCACGCTGAAGTTGATGCCGCGCAGATGGAAGATAGTGCTGAGGTTCATGTTAACCGTCGAGTTCATGCTCTGGAATATCCATCCGCTGCCCAGCAGCGCAGAGTCGCGCTTCTCCAGCATCAGCGTGTGGCTCTCCACGACGGCCTTTGCCGACGAGTCGTTGCCCATAAGCACACCCACCTCGTTTGCCAGCAGGTAGTCGTCGTCGACGCCCGCCATTGCGAATGCCTCGCGGGCTGCCATGAAGGCATACTCAGCTTCCTCGCTCATACCGGCACGCATGCGGCGGTCGAGCAGCCCTTTCAGCACGGGCTTCTCCACGATGCCTGTCAGCAGCGACTGGTAGCCGTACTCTTTGCGTTCGGCCTCGATGCCGATACCAGAGCGGCCCTCGTATAGCGACTGGCGCACCTCGTCCACATTCTTGCCGAGGCACGACCAGATTCCTATTCCTGTTACTACAACTCTTCTCATGTGTACAGTCCTCCGTTGATGTTCACCACCTCGCCGGTGATGTAGGCTGCTTCCTTCGAGGCGAGGAAGCCCACCAGTGCGGCCACCTCTTCGGGCTTACCGAAACGGCCCGCTGGTATCAGCTTCTTCAGTTCGCTTTCATCGAGGTCCTTGGTCATATCCGTGGCCACGAATCCCGGTGCCACAGCGTTGACGGTCACCTTCCTCGGTGCCACCTCCTGTGCCAGTGCCTTGGTGGCACCTATCACCGCTGCTTTGGCGGCACTGTAGTTGGTCTGGCCAGGCATGCCTTTGATGCCGCTCAGCGACACCACGTTGACGATGCGTCCGTAGCGGTGCGTCATCATGCCCTTCACCACGCGGCGTGTTAGGTAGAAGAAGCCGTTGAGGGTGGTGTCGAGCACCGAGTGCCACTGCTCATCGGTCATGAAGACCATGATGTTGTCCTGCCGTATGCCGGCGTTGTTCACCAGCACCGATATGTAGTCGTCTTGATGCTGTGCCTCCCACTGCTCCATGGTGGCCTCAATAGCCTTTGGGTCGGCAGTGTCGAAGGGTAGCAGCTCGCAACGGCCGCCATCCGCCTCGATGGCCGCCTTGGTCTCTTCCGCCGCTGCGGTGTTGCTCTTGTAGTTTATAATTACAGGTATCCCGTCGGCCGCCAGCCTTATGGCTACAGCCTTTCCGATGCCTCTGGACGCTCCAGTTATCAATGCGTACTCCATTATCCTCTAAGCATTTGTTCAACGTTGGCAATCTCCTCGTAGAAGGGCGTGTCGTCCACGAAGAGCGGTATGATGGCGCGCACCTTGTCGTACATTGCCCGTGTGGCGGGGGCCAACTGGTCGGCTTTCTTCAGGCAGTCGGTGGCCTGTGCCAATGCTATCATGTGTATCGACATCACCTGATAGGCGTTGTCGATGACCCGTTTGCAGAGCAAGGCGCTGTTGGTGCCCATGCTCACTATGTCCTGGTTGTCGTTGTTGTTGGGTATGGTGTGCACGTAGTTGGGCATCGACAGGGTCTGGCATTCTGCCGTAGTGCTTGTTGCCGTGAACTGGCAGGCCTGCATGCCGTAGTTGAGGCCCAGGGTGCCAAGGTTCAGGAATGGCGGCAGTATGCCGTTGATGCGGTCGTGGAACAGGTAGTTCATCTGCCGCTCGGCTGTCTGCGCCAGTCGCGTAACGGCTATCTTCACCTTGTCGGCCTCCAGCGAGATGTAGTCGCCATGGAAGTTGCCTCCGTGGAACACATTCTTGGCCACGGGGTCCACGATGGGGTTGTCGCAGGCCGAGTTGTACTCGTTCTCTATCACCTCGCGGCTGTTCATCAGCGTGTCATACACCGGTCCCAGTATCTGGGGCGTGCAGCGCAGCGAGTAGTAGGCCTGCACCTTGTGCTCGAAGTAGCTCTTGCCTTTCTGCTCCTCGCTGTAGAGGTGGTGCTCGCGTTTGGTGAGGCACTGGCTGCCTTCGGCCAGTTCGCGCATGCGGCGTGCGGCATACTGCTGTCCGCGCTGACGGCGCACGCCGTTCAGCTCCTCGGCCATCCAGTCGTCATAGCTCGCCGCAACCTCGTTCATCCACACCGCCGCCAGCAGCGACAGCTCCAGCAGCCGCTCGGCATAGTGCTGGTTGACGGCCGAGATGCCGGTCATCACCGACGTGCCGTTGGTGATACTCAGTCCTTCGCGTATGTATATTTTCAGCGGCTCCAGCCCGCACTCTTTCATTACTTCGCTGCTCTCGCGCCATTCGCCTTTGTAGTGTACCTTGCCCTCGCCTATGAGCGTCAGCGCTATGTGTGCCAGCTGCACCAGGTCGCCGCTTGCGCCCACGCTGCCGTGTTGCGGTATGTAGGGGTAGATGCCGCGGTTGATGAACTCCGTGAGAAGTTTCACAACGCTCACATGCACGCCGCTGCGTGCCTGCAGCAGGTT
>Ga0310690_10005426_pt1 | contig 17275 bp, 10 predicted proteins | sample AusTroGonzalo_MG_2_FD_207661 | JGI IMG/M metagenome (GOLD analysis project Ga0310690, IMG submission 207661) | Bovine rumen microbial communities from tropical cattle in Woodstock, Queensland, Australia - Gonzalo_04 (v2) (version 2) | ecosystem: Host-associated > Mammals > Digestive system >...
GCCCAGTCATTCCGGACAACGCTAGGACCATACGTATTACCGCGGCTGCTGGCACGTATTTAGCCGGTCCTTACTTTAGAGGTACCATCAATTGCAGCTCTTCACTGCAACATTTTTCCCTCTTTACAGAGCTTTACAACCAAAAAGGCCGTCATCACTCACGCGGCGTCGCTGCGTCAGGGTTCCCCCCATTGCGCAATATTCCCTACTGCTGCCTCCCGTAGGAGTTTGGGCCGTGTCTCAGTCCCAATGTGGCTGATCATCCTCTCAGATCAGCTACCCGTCTTCGCCTTGGTAGGCCGTTGCCCCACCAACTAGCTGATAGGACGCAGACTCATCCTCAAGTGCGACTTGCACCGCTTTAACACATCAGAACCAACTAATGTGCGTTATCTGGTATTAACTCCAGTTTCCCGGAGGTATCTCAGTCTCGAGGGTAGATCATCTACGTGTTACTCACCCGTGCGCCGCTCGCTGCCGAAGCAGCTCGCTCGACTTGCATGTATTAAGCACGCCGCCAGCGTTCGTCCTGAGCCAGGATCAAACTCTCCAGTTAAATCCTTTTCTCATTCTCAAAGGTCTGTTTAAAGACCCATTTATTCGCTGTGTGTCTCATTTCCTGCTGCTCAGTTTTCAATGACCTCTCAAAAAAGCGGGGTGTATCTTAGCGATCCATTTTCAAATGTCAAATTATTTTTCTCACTTTTTTTGTTTTTTTACACAACTCACCAATTTCATTGAAAGATTTTTTTTGATGCCGCCGTCGCTTTTCTGTCGATATTTCGATATTCCGATATTTCGACATATCGACCGGCGGCACAATATCGTTATTTCGATATTTCGACAAAAAAGCGGCGGCAGCGAAAGACTCTTGCCTTTTTTCTTTTTATACCTATAATATTGCGTTTTTTTTGGAGGTTGAAATGAAAAAATTATCCTTGTTTCTTGTTTTTTTGATGGTTTTCGCTGTTGCATGCAGCAAAAAAACATCTCCGTGTGACGGTGTAATATGCAGCGGTCACGGGACCTGCGACGATTCAAGCGGCAGAGCAAACTGCATCTGCGATGACGGCTATGTTCCGACCGGTACAAATGAATGCTGGCCCGAAACAGACCCTTGCGCGGGAGTCATATGCGAAGAGTGGCAGACCTGTACTCACGGAGACTGTCACCCCCAAGAAGGTTTCTGTGACAGAAATTCTGACTGTAGAGGTTCAAAAGTTTGTGATTCTACGGAACATAAATGCAAGAGTCCGTGCGAAAATGTCGACTGCGGAGATCACGGCTCGTGCCATGAAAGCAATCCTTACGGAAGCGGTTACGGAAGCGGCTACAGCAGCAGAGATTCATATCAGGGCGACGGAAAATACTGCTACTGCGACGACGGCTATGTTCCGGATGAATGCTGGAAAAACGGCGAACACGATCAGGACGATGACAACGATGATGATCAGGTAACATGCGACAAAGAGTGCGGCCTCGGAAACTGCGTATTCGATGACAACGGAAATCAGGAATGCGAATGTGAAGAGGGCGCCGTAACAGACGAAGTACTGGAAACCTGCGTCAAAGATGCGTGCGAAAACGTCAACTGCGGACAAGGAGGCGTATGCACGGTCGAAAACAAAGAAGCTGTATGCAACTGCCCGCACGGATTCTATGGCAGCAACAACGCATGTGAAGAAATAACTTCGCAGAAACCAGGCTGGGTCGGAGTCCAGTGGCCTTACAGCATCTCGACTTCGGTCAATGCCGACCCCGAAATGGTTTACGGCAGGATCTGGCTTGAGAACGAAACCGGCTGCCCGCTTACGAATTATCCTCAGCACAGTAGCTGGAAAGCCGAGCTCGGTTACAGAAAAGGCACAGGCAGCGCGGAATATCCGATAATTCCGGTAAAATGGACATGGATCGACGCGAACTTCAACAGCGGCTACGACTGCGCTGACGGCAACCAGAACCACGAATACATGATCCCCTTCCCGACCGACAAAGGCGGAAATTTCATCTACATTTTCAGATTTTCGCTCGACGGAGGTGAAACCTGGTGGTACGGTGACAAAGGAGTCGAAGGCAACACTCCCGGCCCGGGCTTCATAACTTCAGAAGACAATCATCCCGGAAATGCGACGGTTCACGAATCACTGCTGACTCTTGAAAGTCTCGAAAAAACGGACAATTCCTACAATTTCGCATTTTCATACCACGGTGTAACGCCAATTGACTTCAGCGCATCGGTTGTCACTTTGAACGGCATTGAATCAAATGAGTACGCATACGACAATGAGACAAAAACTTTCACAGTCTCGATGACCGGCCTTGAACCGGACAAATACAGCTGGCTTTTCAGACTTGTCGATGACAACGGCAGCGAAATCGATCCTTTCTTCGTTCCGCTCTGGATAGGCCCGGGTGCTGACTACGCCGATTTCGGCTGGCGTGACGCTTTCATCTATCAGATTATGACCGACCGTTTCCTGAACGCCGACAAAAGCAATGATGTTCCTGAAAGCGAGTTCCCGCATGTAACGATAGATCTTGAAAAATGGAAAGGGGGCGATTTTGCCGGAATAATCAAGAAAATCGACGACGATTACTTCACAAAAATGGGTGTAAACGCAATCTGGATAAGCTCTCCCGTCCTCAATCCGCACCATGAAAGCCAGGGCGGAACAGCATCAGGTCAAAGCAACGACTATTTCACAAGTTACCACGCTTACCATCCGCTTGCTACAGGATACAGCTTCAACGAAACTTACGGATATGACAACGAGGGTGTTGAAACCGCTTTCGGAACCGCAGACGAACTCCGTGAACTCGTAAAAAAAGCGCACAAAAAAGGGATCAGGGTCATTCCCGACTTTGCAGCAAACCATGTCTATATCGAGGCGGAAATTTACAAGCAGCATAAAGATGACGGCTGGTTCTATTCCTACAATCCGTGCGACGGTCACTGGGATGACCACAGGATCGACTGCTGGTTCACTCCTTACATGCCGGATTTCAACTACAACAACGCAGATGCCAGAAAAGCGGTCATCTCACACGCAATCTGGCTCATCCAGAATTTCAACCTTGACGGCTTCCGCGCCGATGCTCTTAAACACATGGATGACATTTTCACAATCGAACTCCGTTCGGCAATCAAAGATAAGATTGAAACAACTGTTAAGGAGCATGACCTGCCGGATGAAGCCGAAGTTTTCTACATGGTCGGCGAATCTCTCGGCGGCTGGGCGAGATATCATGCCAATGCAAAGATGGTTCAGGGGCAGGTAAACGAAGATTTCTACTACAAGGCAAGAGACATTATTCTGCACGGCAACAGCTACAATTCACTCGCAGGCAATGTTAATTCAGCCTGGGATGAAGCTTACCTCTATCCGCAACAGACAAACGGCGGAACCGGCGGTTTCCCGGGCGCGGTAATGGGCAACTTCTTCGGCAACCACGATCAGGAAAGAGCTCTGACCGAATGCAACGGCAACTACACGCTTCTCAAACATGCACAGACTTTCCTTCTTACCTCCCCGATCAACATCCCGATGCTTTATCAGGGTGACGACATCGGAATGACAGGCAAGGCAGAGAACGGCCGCGACGGCGGAAGACGCGCAGTTATGAAATTTGACAATCTTACAAATAATGAAAAAGATGCTCTGAAACATGTACGGAATCTCGGCAAATTCAGAAAGGAACATCCTGCGTTAAGATACGGAAAGCGTTATACATGCAAAAGCACCGATGATGTCTGGGTTTACAAAGTCAAATGTGAAAACGGAGATGTTGTCAAGTGCAAAGACATGTACGGTGACGACACCGTAATCGTCGGAATCAACAAAGGCTCGTCATCATACACCGCGACATGCAGCGGCGAAAGCGGAACTTTCACTTCCTACGACGGCAGCACTGTCAACGTTTCAGACGGCAGCGTAACTGTTCCGGCAGGCGGCAGTCTGGTAATCGGAAAATAGTTTTTGAGGGAAAAATGGAATCAAAAATTTTTGTCGCACTTGATGTCGAAACAAAAGAGAAAGCTCTTGAAATAGTCGGAGATCTGCGCGGTCTGGGTGCATGTTTCAAAATCGGAAAGCAGCTTTTCACTTCGACCGGTCCGGAGCTTGTCCGCGAAATCGCCGGAATGGGCGAAGATGTCTTTCTTGACCTCAAATATCACGACATTCCGAACACTGTCGCCAAAGCAGGTGCAGCCGCGGCGCAGCTCGGAGTCAAAATCTTCAATGTCCACGCATCCGGCGGAAGAAAGATGATGGAAGCAGTCCGCAGCGAAATGGAAAAAATCCAGAACCCGCCTCTCGTGCTTGCCGTCACGATTCTTACGAGTCTCGGCGAAGAAGACATCCGCGAAGTCGGTTTTGACCGCACGATACCGGAGCAGATAGCAAAACTCGCGAAACTGGCAAAAGATTCCGGCATGGACGGAGTCGTCGCAAGTCCGCTTGAAATCGAACTGATACGTGAAACCTGCGGGCCTGATTTCAAAATCCTAACTCCCGGGATCCGCCCCGCTTTTGCGGCAGTCAACGATCAGAAACGCATCGCCACTCCGGCTGAAGCTCTCCGCAAAGGTGCGGACTATCTCGTCATCGGACGCCCGATAACGGCTGCCGAAAACCGCCGTGAGGCATTCCTCAAAATCCTGGAAGAGTGTAAAAACGCTTAAAACCGGAAACTTCAGATCACTTTGATTTTATCAGAATAAACAGAAAAAACGGCCCGCCGACAAGCGACGTTACAACTCCTACCGGAATTTCCGAAGGTGCGATCACCGTTCTTGAAACTGCATCCGAAAGCATGAGAATGCAGCCGCCTGTAAAAAGCGATGCAAATGCAAGCGGGCTGTGTTTCCTGCCGACAAGCCTGGCAGCAATGTGCGGCGCCATCATGCCGATGAAGCCTATTGGTCCCACCTGCGAAACAACAAGTGCCAGAGCTATAGAAACCGTAAAAAGAAGAATGTTGCCGACCGTGTTCATGTTCACGCCGCGGGTCGCCGCAATATCAGAATCTATCCGCATAAGATCGAGTTCTCTGTGGAAAAAGAGCGAAACAAAGAGTATTACAGCAAACGCCGGAACGATTTTCAGAACCGTGGAAAAGCCGGTAAAATCAAGGCTTCCCATCATCCAGTGGATCATCATCGAGCTTTCGCTGCCGCTCGCGATATACTGAATGAAAAGGATAAGTCCGCTGCATATAAAATTGACGGAAACTCCGGCAAGAAGCAGAAAACCGGTGTCGAACCTCTTTTTGAGGCGTCCTGCCGTGTAGATGAAAACGACCGTGAGAAATGCAAATGCAAAACTGAGTATCTGCGTGACCGGAAGAGCAAAGGCTGCTCCGGAAAAGAGCTTGATTGCAGTCACCGCCCCTAAAGCCGCGCCGCTGCTCACTCCGAGCGTATAAGGCGTAGCCAGATCGTTCTTGAACATCGACTGGAACACCATTCCGCAGAGAGCCAGAGCCGCACCGCAGACAAAAGCCCCCGAAGTCCGCGGAACCCGTATGTTCCAGAATATATTTGCGGCGGCACTCTCACCGAAAATTTCGCTTAGCGGCATTTCAACGTATCCGAAAAAAGGAAGAAGAGCGAAGAGCAGAATCGAGAGCACTGCAACGGCAGCAATCCTGACGATATTGAGTTTTTCCGGCATCACTTCACCTTCGAAGCAGCAATCGAATCAAGCAGCGACTTTGCTATCGATTCAAGATACTCGTCCTGTTGAAGCAGATCCTTTTCCGTTTTGTTTGTTATGTAGCCTATCTCGAAAAGAAGAGAGGGCATCCTTGCGCCGACAAGAACGTAAAAAAGTGCGCCTTTATTATAACCCCTTATTTTTGTTCCATATTTTTTCAGATCTTTTTTCAAGCCGTTTCCTATTTCCTTCGCATAATCCAGACTGTCGCCGACATAATAGGTTATATCCATATCGACTAAAATCGTATCGAGAAGCGAGGGGTTTTCAGAAATTTTATTTTCGACTCTAGCCAGTTTGTTGGCATATTCGTCACGCGTGTTGTCGAGGTGATAAATCTCCATTCCGCCGATATTTCTGTCTTTGGGGAACGAGTTGGCGTGAAGCGAAATGAACAAATCGCCGTCAAGCTTGTTTGCAATAACGGCCCGCTCTTCCAAAGCAAGGAAAATGTCCTTGTCGCGTGTCAGTCTGACTTCGATGTTTTTGTAATTTTTCGAAAGTTTCTCGATTTTTTTCGCAAGCTTTAAAACAATGTCCTTTTCATAAAGTTTTCCGGAAATCGTTCCGGGATCCTTCCCGCCGTGACCGGGATCAATGACTATCAGTTTTTTACCTTTAACTTTTGCGGGTCCGGCTTCCTGTTTTTTTGTTTTCCCGTTTTTTTGCGGTCTGGCAGCCTGTTTTTCCTGTTTTTTTTCCTGTTTCTGTTCTTTTTTTGACGATTCGAGCAAATCGGAAATCAGCTGGTCAAGAGAATCCATATCGGAATCAGTGATCGAATCTTGTGCCGAAACAAAGCAGAACTGGAACAAAAAAAGAAAAAAAACAGCGATTTTCATCGGTTAGAACCTGAATCCGGCGAATCCGCCTATCGAGAAACAGTTGTAATAGCTGTATGAACCGGCATAATTTCTTGCATTGACAAGATACCATTTTGAAGCGGCTCTGAAGCCGAAACTGAAATATCTGTCGAGATAATAGGTTATCGCGCCGCTGTAATAAGGCCCCTTCTTAAGTGTTCCTGGTTTCTCCAAAGACTGGAAAGTCATAAGAAAATCTATTGCAAGGGAATCGAAAAGGAAAGCATTGGTGAAAATGTTTATCTGATAGTTGTTATATTTTTTCGCTTCGTAATTGTAGAGTTTGTTGTGCTCGAACGAACCGCCTATCGAAAAAATTCCGGTCATATCGAAAACAAGGTCTAAATAGTATCCGGCAGTCCAGTCATCTCCCCGTCCGGCATAACTTGTAAGATATCTCGATTTTGTAGTCTGGGTCCAGCTGCTGTAATATTCTCTTTCGATATCATAAAATGTGTTGAAATACGAAGGAATATAGTCAGGTTCCATCGCCCTTACCTCCCAGCGGCTCAGGATCTGCATATCGGTACTTCCGGGAAGCATCAGTTTGTGCTTTGCGCCGAAATGCATGCCGAAACCTGCGTCAACGATTTTGTTCATGTCAGTGTAGAGCGTGAGCTGATAATACTTCATCGCAAGAAGACGGAAAGAAAGGTCAAAGCCGAAAATCTGGAAATTCGAGTCAGTGATTTCGCGCCCGTATCCGTTGAAATTCTTTCCGGTTATCTGGTCAGGCGCAAAAACATCGGCAAAATACGACGCGCCGACTTCAAGGTTGTTTGCGTAACTTTCCTTCATAAAACTTATCGGCTTGACGTAGACACGCCCTCCTATGACATTCGGCGGCGTAACATCGTCCATGAAAAAATCAAGTCCTGCGTAATCTGTATTTACTTCGAGATTTACACCGCGCTGCGGATGGTAAAGCCTGAGATCGCCGAAGTAAGCTCCGACTATCGAGCCGTTGCCGACGTAACGGTTCCTCTGCTCGCCGAAATAAAAGTAGAACATATCACCGGAATGACCGTAGTGAAAATAATTGAGAATAGCAACCCAGTCACGTGCATCATCCCAGTCTTCCTTCGGGAAAGCACCGCCGGAAGTCGGAATGTCGTCGTCATTTTTCAGAATGAACCTTACCGGAAGACCGACACCGAAACCGAGCATGGAAAATTCAGCGGAAGCATAAACATCAAGTTCAAGAAGCAGCGAATTGCCCTGATAAGTCGGAAAAAGCGCTCCGCCGAGACTTATTCCCCTTTTAAAACGGCTGTACGCTTCGTCCGGATGGAAATCGACCGCACTTATCGTAAAAAAAGATGCAAGAATCAGAAAAAAAACGAATATTCTTAGCAATCTCTTCATAATATTCTCCTATAAACCAACATCTTATCAAATTTCGAACTCTGAGAAGTTGTCAGGCTCTATCTTTTCAAATTTATAGAAACCGTTTACAGCTGCAAATTCGCTGCTGCTGAGCATATTTCCGACATCTTCCTGAGTTTCAGGCACCTTTTCGCCGGGAACTACGAAAGTTGCCATGTCACGCCCGTTCTCCTTCGAATTATAAAGAGCCATATCGGCCAGCGTTATGATGTTTTCAAAACTCAGAAGTTTAGGATTGCCGGCAAAAAACGGAATGAAAACGACTCCCATTGAAACCGTGATCCAGAGTGTCGTGTTTCCCTGCACGGCAAAAGGATGTTTTTCTATCGCCTTTCTTATCTTTTTCACAACTTCAAGCATTTTTCCGAGCGGAATGTTTTTCAGAACGATGAGGAACTCCTCGCCGCCCCAGCGGATAAGGATATCGTCGGCACGGACCGAATCCTGCATAACTTCGGCCACACCTTTCAGCACCATGTCGCCGGCATCATGCCCGTAAAGATCGTTAACACGTTTGAAATGGTCGATATCCATCATTATGACACCGTAGACATGGTCGTTGTTTTCCAGCATATTACGGTTGTCAAGAAGATGCATTTTGCGTTCGCGTGACTCGATGAAACGCCTGATCTTGCGTTCCTCGACTTCGAACATATAGCGTCTGTTCATAAGCCCGGTCAGAGGATCCTTCATTACAGCTTCCTTGAGAGCATTGTTTTTGATCTGAAGCTCTGCCGTCTTTTCGTCTATAAGCCGCTTGATTTCGGCCTTTCTTATCTTTCTCAGCCGCTTGTTCAAAAAAATGAGGACAAAAATAAACGCAATAAACATCAGAGGTGAAGTTACCACGAAACTTCTTTCCTCGTAGAACTCCGGTTTCACCTCAAAAACGAGCTTTTTTTCACTGAATCCGGAAGGATTGGCGGAACGATATGCCCTGACCGAAAATTTGTGGAGACCGCTCTGGAGATCCGACAATGAGACTTTTCTTCCGGTCGTTCCATTCACATGCAGCTCATCGAAAGTGTAATCGAAAAGTAGTCCGCCTGCACCGGAAAAAAGCGGAGCCGAATAATGGACCGAGAGATTTTTCACCGCGTGCGTAAAAACAACTTTCCCCTGTTCGTCCGGGAAAAAGTTCTGACCGTTTTCTTCGGAAAAAATGCGGTCGATCTTTATTTCGGGAACAAAATCGTCTTTTTCTTTAAAATCCGTGTCAAAAACAGCAATGCCTTTCATCATAGGAACCAGAAGCATGCCGGAATCCGAAACCGCTCCGGAAGCACGTCCCTCGGCACATTCCCAGGAAGCCATGCCGTCTTTTTTGCCGTAGACTATGAGCGGAATATCCGAACATCCGCCGCTGACGAAACAGTCGGCATCCGCGCCTTTCACCGATACTGCACCGCGGTTCGTAGCAAACCAGAAGTCGCCGTTTTTATCCTCGGAAACGGAATGTACCGCCGCTTCGCCGCTTACACCCGGCAGAGGGAAAGCTATGGCGTCATTCTCGATATCGACATAAATCTCATCCGAAAGCGTCACAATCCAGATCCGCTGCTTCGAATCGACAAAGGCGCGCTTTACAAAAATTTCCTTTTTCCAGATGTCAACCGGTTTCAGACTGCCGTTCTCTTCAAGACTGAAAACTCCGCTCCGTTTCGTAACTACAAAGAGTCTGCCCTCATGCTCGATTATATCGACTATTTCCGAGTCGGCGTCAGGCAGCATGAGCCTTTCCGCAGTCCTGTCGTTTCTGAAAACAAAAACCGCGCCGGGAAGAGAATTGTCGTTTACCCAGACATTTCCGTTTGAATCGCTGTAAAACACATCAGAAGAAGCCGGAAAGAGGTCGTTTTCGCTTGTATAGAGCTCTTTCACCGGTTTGAAAGTCTTATCGGGCTGCATGAGGTAAAGCCCTGAATCATCCGAAGCCCAGAGACTGCCGGCTTTGTCAAAAAAGATGTGTCCGAAAACAGGCCTGTTCCGGCTTTCACCGTTCAAAAATCCCCATACACCCTCTTCATTGCGGGTAAAAACACCCTTCTGCGTGTTTATCAGAATATTTCCCGAAGAATCCGATACGACACCGGAAACAGTCTCGTCATCAAAAATCATCCCTTTGAAAGCACTTCTTTTGGCAATGCAGAACCCGCCGGCGGAAGTTCCGAACCAGACATTTCCTTCCTTGTCACGGGCTGAAGCCGTGATTGCCCCGCCCAGATCCAGAGAGTGGTTTTCGTCAGGGAAAAGCCCTCCATTTTTTGTTCCTGTCCAAACCATGCCTGAATCACTTGTTTCCAGAACTGTTATATCAGCGTAAGGAGGCACTTTTTCCTTATTCTCGCACCCGATTGAAACTTCGCCGTTTTCAATGGTGTAAAAGCAGTTCTTACCACCGGCATAAATTATGTTGTCATTCCCTTCCGCAAAAGCCGAGACCGGATCATCAAGATAGTCGACCTGAACAAACCTGTCGCTTCCCTCTTTCAGGAAATAGACGCCGTTTTCCGTTCCGAGCCATACCGTGCCAAGGCTGTCGATAAAAACTTTGTTGACATTTTTCGTGCCGAGCCGCGAATTTTCGGGCGAAAACCAGTCCAGGAAACCTTTTGCCGAAAGAGCAAAAACACCTTTTCCCCGAGCCGAACCGAAAACAAGCGCTTTTTTTCTATCATAGGCAAGTGATTTTACAGGAATATTTCCGACTCTGTCTATATTCCTGACAGAAAATGCCGTAAAATTTTCCAAATTGAGTGTCCAAAGCCCGAGATCTGTTGCAATATAAGCCGTTCCGCCGTCATCGGACACAAAATCGTTTATCGTGTTTGTCGGCATTCCCTCAAGTCTGTTTCCTTCCGGAAGAACAAATTCATTCCCGTCAAACCGCGCAATGAAATTGCGGCCGGCGACAAACATATATCCATTGGAATCTTTCGAGAATGCAACTATTTGATTTTGCGGAAGATTTTGCAACGAATCATAACAGTCGAAACAGTAACCGCCGGCACAAGGAACTGTTTTGGCATACACAGAAACAAAAAGAACAGAAACCAGTAAAAACAAAGCAATTTTTTTCATTATCAAAGTTCCAAAATTACACCTTAGAACACAACAACCGAAAACCGGTGCAAAATAGCACACAAAGAAGATTCTAACAAGAAAAATTTAACAAAAACCGTAAAAAATTTAAGGAAAAAAAACGTAAAGGAAGAAAAAAAGAAGTGGTAGCGGGAGAGTGATTCGAACACTCGACCTGCGGGATATGAGTCCGCTGCTCTAGCCACCTGAGCTATCCCGCCACACAGGACGGCAGGCAGTATAGGAAAAAAAATTCAAAAGTCAAATTTTTTTTCCTTATTTTCGACGCCGTCTCATTTTTTGTCGATATTTCGAAATTTCGAAATTTCGACATTTCGAGGCGGCGAACCGAAAAAAACGTGACGGCGTAACCGGAACGCCGTCACCTTTTATTTGACGTTTTCAAGAATTTTGACAGTAACAGCCGAAGCGAGCGCGATGTCTTCGAGAGCGACCCACTCTTTCTGGGAATGGAAGTTTACGCCGCCTGCGAAAAGGTTAGGACACGGAAGACCCATGAACGAAAGTCTTGCGCCGTCGGTTCCGCCGCGGATAGGCTCGACTTCGGGTGCCGCCCCGAGATCTTCGATCGCTTTTTTGACATATTCGTAAACAACCATGTTGTCTTTCATTACTTCGTACATGTTGAGGTAGCTTTCGGTGAAAACCGGAGTTACCTGAAGGCGCGGTTCCTCAGCCTTGATAACTTCTATGATGTTGAGGATGATTTTCTCCTCGCGCTCGATATCCTCGGGAACGAAGCTTCTGAGGATCATGCTGACAGTAACTTCCTCGCTGCCGCCGCTGATGCCGACAATGTGGATGAAAGGCTCTCTGCCGCAGGTTCTCTCCGGCGACATCGTCTTCGGGAGCATGTCGATGAATTTGCCTGCGTATCTGATCGCGTTGACCATTTTGTCTTTTGCGTATCCGGGGTGGATAGAAACGCCGCGGAAAGTAACTTTTGCCGAGAAAGCGTTGAAATTTTCGTAGTTTACTTCATACGGAGCACCGCCGTCAAGCGTGTATGCGAAGTCAGCGTCTACTTTCTGAAGGTTGATTTTGTCGACACCGCGTCCGATTTCTTCATCCGGAGTGAAGCAGATCCTGATTTCGGGGTGTTTGATTTCAGGATGTTTGCCCAAATATTCGACCATTGACATGATCGCAGCGACGCCTGCTTTGTCGTCAGCGCCGAGAAGCGTCGTGCCGTCGGAAGTGATGATCGTGTCGCCGATACAGTCCGAAAGATGCATCGTATCGGCCGGGTCGATGACCGTTCCGCCGTTAAGTTTAATAACCGAACCGTCGTATTTTTCATGGATTACAGGCTGAACGCCTTCGCCTTTGCAGTCAAGCGCAACATCCATGTGAGCGATGAAAGCTACTTTCTTCGTGATGCCGCAGTTTGTTGCCATTTTCGCGTAAACATAGCCGTTTTCGTCCATTTCGGCGTTTGCAAGACCGAGCGATTTAAGTTCTTCGACAAGTTTTCTGCCCAAATTTTTCTCTTTCGGCGAAGAAGGACAGGTCTCGCTCTCTTCAACAGACTGCGTATCTTCCCTAACATAGTCGAGGAAACGGTTCAACAAATTGGTTTCATTAAGGATTTTTGCTGCCAACTGATCTCTTTTCATAGTAGAACTCCATCTAAAGTTAGTAAAAAAATCAAGCTTTTTCTTCAGGTGCTGGTGCAGCCGCTTTTGCTTCTGCCGGTTTTTCAGATGCCGGTGCAGGTGCGGCGGCCGGTTTGGTTTCAGCCGGTTTTTCGGCAACTTTGATTTCGAATGTCGCCTTTATTGCGTGGGTCGGACATGCAGCAGCACATTTTCCGCATGCGATGCATTTTGCCGGATCGATGTAAGCGAGGAAGTTTTCGACGGTGATCGCCTGAACTTTTTCAGGGCACTCTTTCGCGCACTTTCCGCAGCCGATGCAGGCAGCTTTGCAGACGCTCATTGCTGCCGGAGCTTTGTCGGTGTTGCGGCAGCCTACGAAAACGCGCCTGCCGTTGCGCCCTTTCGGACGGATTTCGATAAGTTTTCTCGGGCATCTCTTCGCGCAGACTCCGCAGGAAGTGCATTTCGCCTCGTCTACAACGGGAAGTCCCGTGGTTTTATCCATCGAAAGCGCGCCGAAAGCACATGCAGAAACGCAGTCGCCAAGTCCCAGGCATCCGTAAGGACAGCCTTTCTCGCCGATAAAAAGCGAAGCGGCTACAGCGCAGTTCGCAGGGCCGTCGTAATCGCTCTTTCTGGTCGTTTTTTCGATCGTTCCGCCGCATCTGACTACTGCGACTTTAGGAACACTTTCCTGCATCGCAAGGCCTATCACCTCGCCTATTTTCTTGCGTGTTTCGGCGTTGCAGCCGGGGCAGCACGGAATATCGGAAGAACCGGCTGTGGCAGCCTTGACGATACCTTCCGCAAGTCCGCGGCAGCCAGGAAAACCGCAACCGCCGCAGTTCGCTCCGGGAAGGAACTCAAGCACTTCATCAATACGAGGATCTTCCTCAACTTTGAATTTTTTGGCTGTGAGAAAAAGAACTACAGCCGAAACAACAGCGATGATTCCCAAGATCAGCACTGAATAAAGAATAACACCGTCCATACTAACCCCCGTAAATTAAGATTTTCTGCATACAAAGACAAAAGTCTTTGCGAAATACGGCTTCAAAAGAGCCAGAATTACAAAATAAGGTACTAAAATTATTAGAGAAATTAAAGCAGTAAAAGTTTCTGACGAAACAAAGTTCGAAGAGATAAAAAGTGCCGAAACCATAAGGACAAACGGAATGAAAAAGACATAAAAAACAGCTTTCAAACCGAACTTTTCCTCCATCTCGACAACCACTGAATCCCCTTCTGCGATCTCTTCCATCGGAACTGCTTCGATAATTTTCTCTGCCATATCGTGAGCCGCGCACATGCTTTTCGCGTGGCACGCGCTGCATGCGCTTCTGACTTCGATTTTTACCGAAACCAGCTCTTTTCCGGCCTTAACGACCGTCCCTGTGTGCGTAACCTTCGTATTCGCCATTTTTTGAACCTAAAAAAACGCATTTTTTTATACTTTAACAATTTTTTGTCAATTTTTGGTAAAAAATCAACTCACCTGACAGCGGCTCATTCAAAAAGCGGCAGAAATGACTTCGCCTGCCGGCTATAACTCTTCCTTGATATATTCGGTGATCTGCCGTTTTTCCTTGTCAACTACGAGCGAAACGGCAACTTTTTTTCTTGAATCCGCCGCAAATTCGTCGGCGTAACCGTTTGTTTTGATCTGGTTTATGCCGTAAGCCGCCGTGTGAGGCGCCATTTTGTATTCAAAGATATAAATTGTATCTTCGGTTCTGATGACAGCGTCTGCTCGGCCTTTGTATGACGATAGTTCGCTTGTGATATTCGCAGCAAGAACACAGAGCATCACATAAATAAGAGAAGAAAAATAATTTTCATGGTCTTCCGGAATTATCTGATAGGGAATTGACGCTAAAAGCGAATTTGTAACAACAACAAATTTATCGATATCGCCTGCTCTCAGGGCATCCATCATAAAATCATCCTTGTCCGAATATTTCCGGTCGGAAAAGTTATAAAGCAGATATGCGGCAAACGACTGTCTGACCTCCTCGTTCGGGTAATCAAGAACATATTTTCCGTTTCTATTGCCTGTAATGGTGAGATAACCGGTCTGGAACATCAGCGCTTTTATATCTATTCTTGTCACATCGAAATTGTTGAGACCGAGACTGTCGATAGTCGAGTTCTCCAGATTTCTGACATCGATTCCGTTTTCACGGATGAAATCCACCAGAAGTTTCGGCAGACCGCTGTCAAACCAGTAGTTTTTGAATTTACGGTCACAGAAAAAGTTGAGCATCGAGAACGGGTTGTAAATATGTGTCTCTCCATCGAATTTATAGCCGTCATACCAGTAAGTTATTTCATTATCCAGTTCTTCCGGTGACAACTGCAATTTTTCACAAGCCAACTCCTTATATTCGCTGAAAAATCCGTTCAAGTCGTCTTTTGTGAAACCGCAGATTGCAGCAAAATTTTCATCCATCGAAATGTCTTTCAGATTGTTAAGTTCTGAGAAAATCGAGAGTTTTGAGAATCTTGAAATGCCGGTGAGAAAAACCATTCTCAGCTTATCGCTGCACGGTTTCAGAACACCGTAGAAATCACGCAGGATCAAACGGCTTTCCTCAGCTTTTTCGGGATCATTGATGTGTTCGATAAGCGGTTTGTCGTATTCGTCAACAAGAACGACGACTTTTTCGCCGGCTGTTTCGTAAAGAGTGCTTATGAGTTCAGCAAATTTCCCTGAATGCGTCTCTTTCGACAGTGTGATTTTGTTTCTTTTTGCCTCGTCGTCAACTATTGATTCTATCGATTTTGCAAGACCGACGATCCGGCTGCTTTCACCGGCAGTGAAGTCGATCCTGACAACCGGAATCTTTTTCCACTCGATTTTATCTTCGATCCAAAGCCCTTTAAAAAGCTCTTTTCTCCCTTCAAACAAATATTTAAGTGTTGAAATCAACAGCGATTTTCCGAATCTGCGAGGACGTGACAAAAAGAAAAAACGGCTGGTCTGGAGCAAATCATAAATATTTTTTGTTTTGTCGGCATAAACACAGTTGTCTTCAATGATACTTGCAAAATCCTGCTGACCGATCGGCAATCGTTTTAACATGAAAAACCTCCGAAAAACCTCACAACTCCTCCCCTAAGTTAGGGGAGGTGCCCTTTAGGGCGGTGGAGTGTGTTGCATTTTGGTTCTGACACACGCCTCCGTCGCTTCGCGCCACCCCCGCTAACTTAGCGGGGGAATAAAACCGCCCCATTATACTCAATTTTTTGAAAAAATCCATGCGTTTTTGAAAAAGCTACCTGACACAACGCACATAGAGATCACTACTTTTATCATAGTAACTTATATGACCGCTGTCGAAATACACCCCCCAAGCACTATCTGTATCATATGATGCTGTAGATGAAGACCAAAAATAGTCGGGTTCGTTATCATTGTAATTATTTTCTTTGCAACCTTGACACAACATCTCCAGTTCTTCTTTTGTCGGAAGCCTCCAGTCGGAAAAGCCACAAAACTTATTACGGTTCAGCATAAGAACGTAAGCAATAGCTTCATACCATGTCATTTCGTGGGATATGCCTTCCATCATAGTAATAGAACCTACGGATTTTTTCAAAACATCATATTTTCTCACTTCGATATCTTCTCTGCCAAACAGTTTAGAAACCCAACTTCCTTCAGATATTATCCCGACGTCATTACCATCTTCAAAATATTTTTCATAATCAGCATACGCTTCCACCACCGTTTCAGAGTTGTAAGCTTCTTCCATTATATACTCATATTCATCAGCCAATAAAGCAGCATGAACAGCCTTTTCTACAGATTTTAGGGAATTGTCATTTAGCGATTCATTGACACGCTTTCTGATAAATTCATTGTCGGCTTTCAGTTCTTCAGCAATTTCAGCATTGAATCTGCTTGCAAAGACACTGTTGTTGTTGGTGTCAAACGGCTCTTCACAATTTTTGAGTTCCCCTTTTGTCCTGACTTTAAGTTCTGCCATCAGTTTGCCGAGATAGGCTTGCGCGTTTTTGGGTTCAACATCCAGAACTTTTTCGCAGTATTCGTTGGCTTTTGACCAATCACCGCTTTCAAGAAAAAGAAATATCCTTTCAATCCTTGACGAAACCGATGCAGATGCCGCCTGATTGTTTATAGGAACAGTTTCTTTCACTATTGTTTTTTCCACAACGGTTTTCGTTTTTTCTGCATTCGCAAGTTTCTTTATTCCTCTGATAAGATCCTGCATGAATCCGAGTTTAGACATATCCTGAGCCTGAAGATGCGAGAACTCTTCCGGAAGATCGTAGGGATCCATGTCTTTATATGCCGGAATAAGAACTTTTTTCGCTCCTTTTTTGATTAGCGCAAGGTATCTCGACCACTCGTTTTTTACCCAGACTGCCTTGAAATATTCAGGCTTCGTGCCGATTACAACCATTACTTTCGCGCTGTTGAGTGCTGCAAAAATGTATGGCTCATAGGCAGTTCCCAGCTTGTCTTCAAGGGTGATGCGGCTGAAAAAGACTTTGAAACCTTCCTGAGTCAGCTGATGATAAAGATCGTTTGCAAGAACAGAATCCCGCGTTCTTCTCCCTGATTCATCACTTTCTTTGTAGCAGA
>Ga0310690_10005428_pt1 | contig 17275 bp, 18 predicted proteins | sample AusTroGonzalo_MG_2_FD_207661 | JGI IMG/M metagenome (GOLD analysis project Ga0310690, IMG submission 207661) | Bovine rumen microbial communities from tropical cattle in Woodstock, Queensland, Australia - Gonzalo_04 (v2) (version 2) | ecosystem: Host-associated > Mammals > Digestive system >...
GTACGCAGCAACTCAGTTGCTCTGTACTGCCCAAAGTGAAGAGCAACTGCCTGACCGCCATCGAAGTGAAACATGCCGCAGATGCTGCGGTTATCAACTATGATTTCCAAACGGGATGCTATGAAGATGAGCAGAACTGGTTGGATATCGTGTACACGGTGTCGGGTAAAAAATTCTCTGCCCGATGCTATATTAAATAACTATTGAAGACCCTTCGTACAATGAAAAAGGTCCTGATACTGGCCTGTGCTCTATTGATTCTTCCGATTACCAAAGCGCAAAAAATAAGCGAGGTAATGCGTCCAGTGCCTGCTGCCATCAGTGAAGAGGCGGCTTTGCCGGAGCAGTTGGCCAAGGAGTATGCTGCTCTTGAACAAGAGCGCCAACTTAAGTTCTCTACCGTCAGGAAAGCTGCTACGGCTTCTGTCAGTTCGGAAGTAACTCAGATGCTTTCTACTTACTTTGTCAGGGGGGAAGAGGATTATCAAGTCAAGTATAATGCGGCAGATAACTACCGTATTTTCTATCCTAATTACAGACTTCTCAACTCGTCTCACGGACGTAGAAAATACCACAAAGACGGTAAGAGTTTCAATGCAAAGAAAGACCGCTTATCCAATGCGATCATCGTCAACAACAACGAGATACGTATTCTCTCCAAAAAGGACAAGACGGTGGATATGAGCGAGTTCACGTTTGAGACCAGTAGTGAAGCCATCGAGATGGATGGTAATAAGATTGTAGTCAAAGTGCCTATACTTGAAATCGCAGCCGGTAAATATCCGTGGACCCATAAAATCATTTGCCGTCACAATCCTTCCGGTATCAAATACACCTTCGATTTGGAGATGCGGTGGCGTAAAGAGTTAGACCAATCGGGTTCCAAGAACGCTCTTGTTCTCGCATCTATCAATAACGTCAACGGCGCCAAGATGGGGCTTTTATGCGATTTGGAGAGCCACAACATGATGGTTGTTCACCTGCCTCTGGTAGTACAAGGTAGTGGACATTACGGAGCGGATGGTCAAAATGGTCATTATGGTGCAAACGGTCTAAATCAAGTTTCTTATACAGACAAAGACGGCGTTACCCACACTCAGGCCGGTACGTGTGCCAAACCCGGTCAAAACGGTGGAGACGGTGAAGACGGTAAAGACGGAGGACGATTCCTTATAGCCCTTGACCCCTATTTGATTGAGACTTACGGCCTTGATTGCGTTATCGCTACTATCGACGGCGGTAAAGGCGGTAAAGGCGGTAAAGGCGGTGAAGGAGGTATTCACGGTAAAGGTAGCGGATGTACAGGTAAGGCCCCGGATGGTAAGGACGGTAAAGATGGTAGAGACGGTAAACGGGGCGATTTCCTTTACATCGAGGCTGATGTAGTTTCTTTCTTTTCTAAAGTATTACAATAAGGAGGGCAGACTATGAAAAAGACTATTTCTATTTTGGCTATTATATGTGGCCTTGTCATAAGCTCTCAGGCACAGGAAGCGAAGAAAGACTCCGTCACCAAGTACTATCGTAACTCGCTTACGCAGCTCATGATTTACCATCCGGAGGACGAATTCGGGTACGATGTATATGAGATTTTCAGTGAGTTACCCAAGCAGGACAAATACGATGACCACGATATCACACTTCGTGTCATTGATAACTCGAAGATCAGCGGTGTAGCAGGCAAACCCCAAGGAGGCCTCCATCGCCAGACGTATGGTGCCAGTATGGTTCTGACCCAAGCCGAGAAGAACAACAACGCCAAGGCCTTGCTTGACCTAATCAACAAAGCCGAAGTGGGTAAACGGATGGTTGCCAAATGGTTCGGGTTCACAGGTGAAACCCTCCAAGACGCCCATTTCTCCACTTCGCTTATCGAAGAGCGCAGCGATTATAATGCGTCTATGTTGGACGTTGAGCGAGCCCGCTACTCGGTGGACGGTATGGCTGCGCTGCAAAACGTCAGCGATGAGTTGATCTCTCACTCGTTTGTGCTCATCAGCGACATGACCTATATCACTGCCGAGAACCGCGCAGATGCCACCAAAACAACTTTTGCTGTCCTTGGTGGTGTATTAGATGCGCTGACCGGAGGTAACTCAGGCAGGCGAATGGCAGAAGGTGTAGGCGATATAGCCGATATGTTTACGGGATTCAAGGTCTTCACGCATTCCTATCTCTATCAATTAGAGTGGAATGACAGTATCGCCAATCTTTTCTATGACAAGTATTACACCGCAGAGCCCAATGCCGATAAGGTGCGTGCTTTCCTTGAGGATCAAACCAGTTTTAAGGTGAAGTACTTAGGCAATGAATCGGCTACGTATGAGAAGACGACCACGAATGGCAACTACTCGCGCGAAGATTTGCTCCAAATGATTTCTGCCCGTTCCATCGATAATAACGTTGCCAAGTTGCAGAAACGTTTTGACGCCTTCCGCGTAAGCGCGCCTATTACCTCTATCGAGTACGACAAGAAAGGTAATATTGTCGGTTTCCGTGCTCTGATCGGAGAGAAAGAAGGTGTGGCAGATGACATCACGTATGAGGTCATGCGTTGCGTATATGACAAAGGACGTCTCAGATACGACCGCGTAGCCGTGCTCAAGCCTGTTAAGAACCAGATTTGGGACAATCGTTTCAACGCTATTATCGAGAACGATGAAGACGGAAACAATGCCGGTACATTGTTTAAGATAACGGATAAGACCAATGAATCCAAAGTGATGGTTGGTATGTTAATCCGACAAATAAAAGGATAACACTAAATTCTTTATTCATATGAAAAAAATCATTTTTATTCTTTGTTCTTTATTCCTTATCTCGCTGCCTATATTCTCTCAGGCTCAGCGCAAAGCGAATAAAGACACCGAGCACTGGCGCTATGAGTTACAACCCGCAGTCGGCCAGGCTCCATACGGTTGCGCATTAGTGCGCGTATGGACGTATTCGAAGAATGCCAATGTGGCTACTAAACAGGCAGGTAAGAATGCGGTTCACGGCATTATCTTTACCGGCTATGCGCCTTCTATGGAAGGTCAGCGGATAGCCGGAAGAAATCCGCTCATTGAGAACAGAGCCGTTGAGGAACAATATGCCGATTATTTTGACAAGTTCTTTGATGACAACGGTCAGTTCCAGCGTTATGTGACATACGTAGGCAACGGTGTACCGGATCAGGTAACGAAAGTCGATAAGGAGTACAAGATCGGTATTATTGTGACCGTCATGGTGGATGAGTTGCGCAAACGTCTTGAGCAAGACGGTATCCTCGCCAAAATGGACGAAACCATTAAGGGTAAGTTGCCGACCATCATGGTTGTACCGAGCAATATGTGGTGTAACAAAAACGGCTTCACGCAAACGTATGACAACCAAGGCAAGAAAGAAGTTGTGCCGGATTATGAGAAGGCGCTCCTTAATTCCACCGATTTGTCGATAGCCATCAACTCGATCAACACGCTGATGGCTAATCGCGGTTTCCCGCTGAAGGATCTGGAGGCATCCCTCAAGACGCTTAAGAACGAGAGTGCTGAAGATGCAATGCTGACTTCTAAAATGGGTGACGCTATCGCAGAATCACCGATTGATATCTTGCGTCGTACCGCAAAGGCCGATATCTGGATTGAGATCGAGTGGTTTACTACGGATATGAAGGGTGGAAGTCAGATTAGTCTCACTTATTCCATGAACGCGTTGGATGCTTATACCGATGTTGTTGTAGCCGGTATTCCGCCGACAACAGGACAGCCGTTCTACACCTCTTCGTTCCAGTTGCCTGTTGCTATGGAAGCAGCTATCAGCGGACAGTTCGATCCGTTCTGCAAGAGTCTGCAAACATATTTCGAGAGCCTTAACAGACAAGGACGCGCCATCAAGATGCGTATCCTCACTTGGGACAGTTTCGAAGACGGTCTGATGGCAGAGTTCGATGGCGATGAGTTGCATGAGATCATCGAAGACTGGATTGCAGCCAATACCGTTGCCGGCAAGTTCGGAACGGTTGATCTCAGTCCTTCGGGCAACCGCATGATCATTGAGCAGGTACGTATCCCGTTGCAGAACGAGAAAGGACGTGACCTCGATGCTCGTTCATGGGCACGTGGATTGCAGAAGATGCTCAAAAACAACTACTCCATTGAGAGTAACCTCTCGTCCAAAGGACTTGGTCAGATTCAATTAATCATCGGAGGAAAATAATATGAAAAAAACACTGATTATTAGCCTTTTGTGCTCGCTGCTCTGCGCACCTGTTTTCGCGCAGGATGAGCCCGGCCGTCTGAACGACCAAGAGCGTGTTGCTTTGACCCCTATTGTATTGGATGATAATATCCCTGCGGGTGCTTATAAGCAGTTAGAGAACAAGATGACGCAAATTGCGGCAAAGAGCGGATGTGCGGCCATCAGCAACAGTCGTTTCATTATCACCTGTTCGGCCGATATTCTCACTAAGGATATTACGCCTACTGCGCCGCCGATGCATGCTTATACCGTAGCTCTCAATTTTTACGTGGGTGACGGTGTGGAAGGTCGTCTCTTCTCTTCCTATACAGTGGAAAGCAAGGGCGTAGGCCAGACGCCGGACAAAGCGTATATCAATGCGCTGAAGAACGTGCGGGTGAATGACCCGGGCTTCAAAGCCATGGTAGATAAAGGCAAAAAAGAGATCATCGCTTATTACAACACTCATTGTGATATCGTTATCTCGGATGCGCAGACGATGGTTCAGCGTCAGGAGTACTCTAAGGCTATCGACCTGCTCTCCAGCGTGCCGATGGTATGCGAGACCTGCTACCATAGAGCGCAGGAAGAGAGCGTAGTTGCTTATCAGGCTTGGCGTGATGAGGTATGCCTGATGGCCCTCAACAAAGCGCAAGTCGCTTGGGCTACGCGCGATGTCAAGGCAGCTGCCGAAGCGTTGGAGCTCATCCCCGCCGGTGGTGCTTGCGTCCAAGATGCCGATTCTCTCAGGCAAGAGATAGCGGCTACATTAGAAGCCAAGGAGCGCGAGGAATGGGAATTCAAGATGCGTCAGTACGAAGACCAGCAGGAATTACGTGCTCTGGAGGCAGTTGCCAGAGCTGTAGCAGATAAACCCGAAGAAGCGGAAGAACCTGAGGAACCTCAATACCAAGTCAAAGGTAAATGGTTTTAAATAGGGTTGAAGACATACTGATTGTGCTACTCTGTGCCTTGTCCTGTGTTCAGGGCAGGGCTCAGAGTAACATGGCATATGATCGAAACTCATTGATAATGATGCTGGTGTATCATCCGGAGGATGAGTTGGGCAAGGATATCTGTGCGGCTTTTGAATCGCTGCCTGCGTCGGACACGTACGATGACCCTAAGTTATCGCAAGTCCGAGTGATAGACAACAGTTCTATTAAGAACTGCCGCAACAACAAAGACGGCTATTACAAGGCCGTATGTGGTCATCAATTGGCGGCGAATGAGGTACGCGCAAATGCCATGTACACGCAGCAGATGTTGAATGAGAAAGAGGTGGGTAAGGAGTTGGAGAACAACACGTTCGTGCTGGTGAACGATATCACTTATGTGACCTCAGAGCAGGAGGCTGAGGCAGCGAAGAAAGCGGTGGGGTCGTTAGGTGGTCTCTTTGGGGCTATGTCGGGAGGCCAAGCGGGTAGTCAGAAGGCTGATTCGGAAGGCGATACAGCTGACAAGTTCGCTGGATTCCGAGTGATGACACACTCATACCTGTATCAGTTGGAATGGAATGACTCGATAGAGGGTTTCCAATTCAAGTACGTAGCGCACGAGTATGATTTCGATAAGAAAGCCGTATTGAAGGGAAAGTACTCGTCAGCAGAATTAGTTCGTACGATCTGTGCCCGTTCTATAGACAGGAACATTGTGGAATTGGGTAAGCAGTATGAGGATTTTAAGCTGAAGACCCCTGTGTATGAGGTGCTGAAGAGTGCGTCGGGTAAGATAGAAGGGTATGCAGCGAAAATCGGAATGAAAGAAGGTATCACGGAGTTGAGTAAGTTCCAAGTGGTACAACGGGTCATTAACTCTGAGAAGGGTGAGACGACCTATAAATATGTGGCAACGGTTAAACCGAAGGAAGGTTTGATCTGGGACAATAGGTATAATGCGGTGTTGGAAGAAGCGGATGGTGCTACGTTGCCGTACACGACGTTTGTTAAGACAGCAGGCGGAGAGATTCTGCCGGGTATGCTGCTTATCGAAGGTAAATACAGGAAAGTGGTGGAATAATGGTGATTGGTTATTGGTGATTGGTGATTGGTAAGAGTATGGAAAGAACAGAGATAGCGACGATGGGTGAGTTCGGGCTCATTAAACACTTGACGAAGGATCTGAAGCCGGTTCAGAAGAGCACGAAGAAAGGCGTAGGTGATGACTGCGCGGTGATGGATTTTAGCGGAGAGTCAAGAGGTGCTTCCGAGCACTCCGATAAACGTCAAGAGTCAAGAGTCTTGATGACAACGGATATGTTGTTGGAGGGGATCCATTTCAATTTGGAATATGTGCCGCTGAAGCATTTGGGTTATAAGGCTGCGGTAGTTAATTTCTCGGATATATACGCGATGAACGGTACGCCGACGCAGATCACGGTGAGTCTTGGTGTGAGCAAACGTTTCTCGGTGGAGGACATCGAGGCGCTGTATAGTGGTATTCGGTTGGCATGCGAGCGGTACGGAGTGGATATTGTGGGAGGTGACACCTGTGCGTCGATGACGGGTTTGACGATCTCAATCACATGTCTGGGTACGGCGAAAGAAGAGGATATCGTGTACCGGAACGGGGCTAAGTTGAATGACTTGATTTGCGTGAGCGGGAATCTTGGTACGGCGTATATGGGATTGCAGCTGCTTGAGCGGGAGCGAATTGCTCAAGGGAATACAGAGTACAGAGTACAGAATACAGACTTAATTAGTGCTTTTGAGGGACGGGAGTATTTGTTGGAACGGCAGTTGAAGCCGGAAGCGAGACGGGATATATTGGAGAGTTTGCGGAAAGCGGGAGTGAAGCCGACGGCGATGATGGATGTGAGTGATGGTTTGAGTTCGGAGTTGTTGCATATATGCAGTCAGTCGGGTGTAGGATGTTGCGTATATGAGGATAAGTTACCGATTGATTATGAGGCTGCGGCATTGGCGGAGGAGATGAATCTGAATATCGTGACGTGTGCGTTGAATGGCGGGGAGGATTATGAATTGCTGTTTACCTGTTCGCTGGACGATTATGAGAAATTGATCCCGGTGGAGGACGTCTATATCATCGGTCATATTACTAAGCCGGAATACGGGTGTAATCTGATCGGCAGGAACGGGGAAGAGTTGGCATTAAGAGCACAAGGCTGGAATGCTTTCGACGAAGCGCATGTGTGATCTTTGCGCGAAGAGTTCATCGGACTTACTATCACCTACCATGACCGAACGGTGAAAATCCACTTCGGGGAAGTCTCGTTGCGCTTGGAGCGCCATGCCTATCTCGGGTTTGCGGTTAGGACTGTGAGCTGATTCTAAGTCGGTACAAGTATAGACTTTGTCTATGCGGCCACCGGCTTTTTCTATATCGGATAACATATGGCGGTGTACATCGTCCAGATCGGCTTGGGTCATGAGGCCTTTTCCTACTCCTTGTTGATTAGTGACGATGAAGATACGTTGGTAACGTTGTGCGATAAGCGGCATGGCCTCTAAGACGCCGGGTAGCCATTCCCACATGTTCCAGTTACGAACGTAGTCACCCAACAGATGTTTGTTTAGTATTCCGTCCCGGTCGAGAAACAGGAACTCATCTTTAGGAAAAAGATGCTTGAATTCTTCTTGCGCCCGAAAAAAGTCTTCGGGAACACCGATATCGATGAAATAGGTGTTAAAACTAAGTCCGTAGAAGGAAGGGTCGCCTGCCAGAGGTTGCATCAATTCCTTCTCGAAAGAGAACTTGGTGGGCAGGGATTGATTGATCAACCAATCATGGTTGATAGCATATATACCGCCGTTGATGTCTCCTGCTCCGATGCTTTCTGCTTTCTCATGAAAGGCTACGATTCGATCGTTTATGCAAGTGACAGACCCATACCGACTTGTGTCGGTTACATGCCGTAATGCGACACTGAGGTTCGCATGGTTTTGTACATGAAAATCGTATAGTTTGGCGAAGTCGATATCGAAGAGCGTATCGCCGTTGAGGACTATAAAATCTTCGGATTGAATCTTCGCTGCCGCCTGAAGGATGGCTCCGCCGGTGAAGAGGGGCGTTGTCTCTTGCGAATAGACGATCTCAATGCCGCGATATTGTGTGCCAAAATAGGCTTCGATACACTCATGTTTATAGCCGGTAGCAAGAATAACACGGTTGATGCCGACATCAATGAGTCGGTCGATGAGATAGGTGAGGAAGGGTTTTCCATAGACGGGTGCCATCGGCTTGGGTACATCGCTGACGACGTGGCTCAAACGGGTTCCGAATCCTCCTGCTAATATGACGGCTTCGTGGAACAAGCGGTTAGTGGTTAGCGGTTAGTGGTTAGGGGTTCGTGGAAAGATGGTTGCTTCTACGATCTCGCAGATAATATGTCCGATCATGATGTGCGATTCTTGGATACGCGGTGTGTCGGAGGAAGGGACGTTAAGCAGGTAGTCTGCCAAGTCTTTCATCTTTCCGCCTGTCTCTCCGGTCATAGCGACGGTGATGACACCGAGGTCTTTTGCTTTGCGGAAGGCATTGCATATGTTGGTTGAATTACCGGAAGTGGAGATGCCGACGAGCACGTCACCGGGTTTGCACGCTCCGTCTATCATACGCGAGTAGATAAGGTCATAGCCGTAGTCGTTCGCGACGGCGGTGAGGTAGGACGTGTTGCAATGCATGGCTTCGGAGTTGAGTGGTGGACGGTCATAGTAGAATCGACCGGACAGTTCAGCTGCGAGGTGTTGGGCGTCAGCTGCGCTACCGCCATTTCCACACCAAAGAATACGTTTTCCTTCGCGCAGGGCTTTGACCATGACTTGTGCAACAGCTTGAATACGTTCCAGCAGATCAATGTTGCGCAAGATGTTTTGCTTGGTGATGATACTCTCTTCGATAGAGCGAATTATAGTGTCCATGTTTTTAAACCTTCTTGTGTAAATTCATATCGTTTTACTTGTCCGGAGAACTTCTCGGTGAGTGCTTTTTCAACTGCGTAGCGGCTGGTGCCCGGGCAGTAGAAGAACATGAATCCTCCTCCTCCGGCTCCGCTCACTTTTCCTCCGGTAGCACCGGCTTGGAGGGCTGTTTGGTAGATGTCATCGAGTAAAGGGTTGGTGATGCCGGACGCTGTTTCTTTCTTATGTTTCCATCCGAAATTGAGGATATCGCCGATAGCATCAATGTCGCCTCGCAACAGGCTCTCTTTCATCCAGACGGCTTGCTCTTTGAGTTGGTGCATGGCTTCGATGGACTTGTTGTTTTTGGCTTTGACGTTATCTATCTGTCCTTGGATGATCTCTGCGCTAACGTGGCTGGTCTCGGTGTAGTAGAGAAGGAGGTTGTGCGCCAACTCGTCTTGGTAGCGTTGCCGGATACGAAGAGGATTGACGATGACTTTATCATCTTGCAGGAATTGCATGTAGTTAAAACCTCCGAAGGTAGCGGCGTATTGGTCTTGTTTACCTCCAGCCATGCCGAGGTCGATACGCTCGATTTCATAAGCGAGACGGGCGAGGTCGTATTCTCCGAGCGGCAGTTTGAGCCATTCAGCGAAAGCACCTAAGATACTAACCACCAGTGTACTGGACGTGCCGAGTCCACTTCCGGCAGGTGAGTCCACATGACTCGTGATGCGGAAGGAGAGGGGTTTGTGCGCGAAGTCTTTGACGACGCGGTTATAGACACCTTTGGCAAGGATGAAATATCCGTTGGTATCGAGTACTTCAGCGGCATCATATATCTCCTCGAGTCCTGCATCGGGGGAAGAGAAGATGATTTTACCGTTGTCGAGTGGTTCGATAGTGGTGTAAGCATAGAGCGAAATCGTCGCATTTAGGATAGCTCCACCGTAGAGGTCGGAATAGGGCGATACATCGGTGCCACCGCCTGCTAAGCCAAGTCGTAAGGGTGCTTTACTTCGAATTTTCATATATCTTTGCGGTCATAGCTGACCAAGCGTATTTTTGTTTTTGAGTTTGTATGTTTGCAGTGAATTGTTTGTCTCGTTGTTTTGGGTTCATTTGCGCGAAGGAACTCAGTGCATTCGCTATATCGTTCTCATCCACGGCACATACGTAGCCCACTTTGCCGTTTGGTACTATCTCTGCGAGCCCGCCAACGTTGGTGACGAGCATGGGGCGCTCAAAATGGTAAGCTATCTGTGTGACACCGCTTTGTGTGGCGGTTTTGTACGGTTGGACGATGAGGTCGGCAGCGGAGAAATAATACCGCACTTTGTCGTCGGGAATGAAATCTGTGCGCCATTCGATAGTGCCTTCGAGGTGTAGTTCTTTTTCGAGTTCGCTATATTGTGCACCGTTATTGTAGAATTCACCGGCTACTACGAGGAGAAGATTGGTGATTGGTGATTGGTGATTGGTGATGGTCTTGGCGTAGGCACGCATCAGTAGGTCAAGACCTTTGTAATCGCGAATGAAGCCGAAGAAGAGTAGGATGGTCTTGTCTTGCGGCAGGTTCAAGAACTTACGTGCCTCGTCTTTTGGGACCGCCTCGCCGAAGTTGTCGTATAGCGGGTGAGGATTGAAGGAAACGGCATCGTGTCGTTGTGCAGGGAGGAACTTACGGCAGTCTTCCCGGACGCTCTCTGACATAGCGATGAAGTGATCTACGCTGCGGATGAAATAGCGAATGAGCCATTTGTCCCAGAAATGGGGTTCGTGCGGGATTACATTATCGAGGATAGAGACGACCTTGATGCCTCTACGCCGGCATAGGCGAGCGATAGTGCCCAGACACGGTGCCATGAGAGGGATCCAGAACTTGATGACTAACAGGTCGATTTTGGCTTTTTGAATCTGCCGAGCCGTGGAGAGCCAGGAGAAGGGATTGATGCTGTTCATCGTGCGTGTGATGGACAGGTCGGCGGGTTTGGGTGCATCCGAATACTGGGTTTTACCCGGAAAGAGAAAATCCGGATATTGCATGGTGAAGGTGAAGATATGCACCTCATGTCCTTCTGCCGCAAACTGCCTTGCCAGCCGTTCGTTGAAAGCTGCCAAACCGCCTCTATAGGGCCAACTTGTTCCTACTATACCAATCCGCACACTATTGCAATTTTATAAAACGCCTGCAAAATTACAAAAAATAATCCGAATATGCAAATTTTTATCAAAAATAAACTCAAATAGCGTTTTTTATTTGTGTAAATAAAAAAAAATGCGTACCTTTGCATGCTAAATTGCGTAAAATGTGGTTTTGTAATTAGGGATTAAGGATGAAAAATGAAAGAGAAATAATTCAGCGTGCGACGGAATGCCTGCAGCATGAGACTGCCGCGATAGAGGCACTTATTCCGCGTTTGGACGAGTCGTTTGTGCGTGCCGTAGAGATGATTCAGGCCTGCAAAGGCAAGATCGTGGTGACGGGTGTCGGTAAGAGCGGGCATATCGGTAATAAGATTGCTGCCACTTTGGCGAGTACGGGTACACCTGCGTTCTTCTTGAATCCGCTAGACGCGTATCATGGCGATCTGGGTATGTTAGGTGCGGACGACTTGGTGTTGGCGATTTCTTATTCGGGCGCGACGGAGGAGTTGGTACGTTTCTTGCCGTTGATACAGGCGAAGAAGATACGAATCATCGGTATGTCAAGTAATGCGGACAGCCCCTTGGCGCGTTGTTCGGATGTGCATTTGAATATCGCGGTGGAGCGGGAGGCTGATCCGTTGAATCTGGTGCCTACATCGTCCACCACGGCTACGCTTGCGCTCGGTGATGCTTTAGCTTGTGCGCTCATTGAGGCGGCACATTTTCAGCCTACCGACTTTGCGAGACTGCATCCGGGAGGTGATTTGGGAAAGAAATTGTTGGCGAATGTAGAGGATGTGATGTTCACGGAGAACCTGCCGTTTGTGAAGCCGGATATGCCGCTCAGTGAGGCGATAGAGATAGTGACGAATGGAAAGTTGGGTGTAGGAATTGTGGTGGAGAATGAGGCGTTGGTGGGTATAATCACGGATGGCGATATACGTCGGGCGATGATGCGTTTGGGGCAGGAGTTTTTTGCGACGCCGGTAGCGGACATCATGAGTAAGAACCCGAAGACGATAAGCAGGACCGCGAAGATAGTGGAGGCCGGAGAGAAGATGAATCATCACTCGATTCACACGCTGGTGGTGATGGATAGCGACAATAGGGTTTGTGGTGTGATAGATTCGTTCTCATGCTTGCCAGGGACGCGGTTTTATCATTAATGAAGAGATGAATGGGGGTAAGGAACAGTAAGGGCAATGACTAACCAATAATTAAGGAATCATTAAGGAATAACTAACGTTTGGAATGTTCTATGAACGTTTTCTGTAGTCAAAAATTGCCCAAAATGATCCAAAAAGTGTGAAAAAATGACACTGCACTATTTGCACTATTTGCACTTTGAGGTTAAAAGTGCAGAAAGTGCAGAAAGTGCAATGCAAATTTTTAGAAAGAAACAAAATAGCGAAGAGAGATGAGTAAGCAGCTCCAAATACGTAACTCGACAGCGGAGTTCTTGATCTTCCAAGCAGAAGATAAGGCGCAGGGTGTCCAGGTGTTCTATCAGGATGAGAACATCTGGGCAACACAAGATGCGATAGCCACGCTCTTCGACAAGGGACGTACCACTATCACAGAGCACCTGAAGCATGTCTTCGAGAGTGGAGAACTGCAGGAAGAAGTGGTATGTCGGAAATTCCGACTAACCACTCAGCATGGCGCTATTGAAGGCAAAACGCAAACACGTGATGTGACGTTCTACAACCTCGATGCCATCATCTCTGTGGGTTACCGCGTCAACTCGATTCGTGCCACACAATTCCGCAGGAGTATGCCGAGACGGAGTTTGAGAAGTACCGCGTCATCCAGGATCGGCTGTTTGAGTCGGACTTTGATCGGTTTGCCTTGCCAACATTGCCGTTTGATGAAGAGAATGGATAGAACGTAAAAATAACATGAGAAAAGTGAGAAATCTAAGAATTCTTAGCCGCAAGGGCACGATTATTTCTTAAAATTCTCACAAATCTCAGTGCAAATTTTTAAAAAGAAACTAAATAGCGAAGATAGATGAAGATAGTAGCGATGGTGCCTATAAAACTGAATAGTGAGCGGGTGAAGGAGAAGAACCTTCGGCCGTTTCATGACGGGAAGCCGCTGGTTCAGTTTATTTTAGAGGCGCTTGTGAAGAGCAAGCGGGTAGATGAAGTGTATGTATATTGTAGTAGTGAACGCATCCAAGAGTATTTGATTGATGGAGTGAGGTTTCTGAAACGTCCGGAGTATTTGGACGGGAACGGATGTAACTGCAATGACATCATTCGCGAGTTTATGAAAGTTGTGGATGCGGATTATTATGTAGTATCCCATGCTACAGCTCCATTCACAACACCGGAGAGTATAGACCGGTGTGTAGCGAGTGTCGTGGATGGCGATGAATATGATTCGGCCTTTACGGTCGAGAAGATACAAACGTTCTTATGGAGTAAAGGACAGCCGATGAATTTCGATCCGGATCATTTCCCAAGAACGCAGGATTTGGACCCTATCTATATGGAGACATCAGGGGCATTTGTTTTTCCGAAGTGGGTGTTTGAGAAATACAACCGTCGGGTTGGAGTCAAACCTTGTTTGGTAGAAGTCGAGCCTATTGAGAGTTCGGATATTGACACAGAGTATGATATGATGGTTGCTCAAGCAATCTATAAACATATGCAGGAAAGCAAGTAATATGAGCGCAAAAGTACATATAGTTGATTGCACTATCCGTGATGGAGGATATCTGTTTGACAAAAACTCTGATCCGGAGTTTGTGAAAGGTATCATACAAGGTTTAGTAGATGCCGGTATTGATTATCTGGAGACAGGATTCTTACAGAGCAAGGTGAATGGAGAGACAATTGTTTATCACAATTCGAAGGATGTGATTAAGTATTTGCCGAGGGATGCGAAGAAGACAACTTATTTGGGATTCTGCGATAATAGTCGCTATACACCAGAAGAGCTGGATGCATGTGACGGAAAATCATTCAAATGGCTTCGGATATCGTTTGCCAAACATGAGATAGAGGATTCGTTGCGATTCTGCAAAGCGGCGAAAGATAAGGGATATCATGTACAGTTTAATCCGATGGATAGTATCAGTTATACGGCAGAGGAACGTGCAGCATTGATAGAAAAAGTGAATAAGATTAAACCAGCCGTATTCTCTATCGTGGATACGTTTGGTGCGATGTATATGACAGACTTGGTATCTATCTTCCGTCAATTCGATGAACTTTTGGATAAGGATATCATGATAGGTTTGCATTCGCATGACAATTTGGGACTTTCGTGTGCGTTAGCAGAACGGATGGTAGAATTGTCAGAAGAGACAGGAAGAGAGATATGTATTGATGGATCATTGTTCGGTATGGGGCGTGGAGCAGGTAATGCTAAAACCGAGTTATTGGCAGATTATCTGAACAAACATTGTGGTACAAACTATAATATCCCAGTATTGCTTGAGACTATAGACAAGTACATTGTGCCAGTATTGGATCATATTCATTGGGGGTATGATTTGCCGATGTTTATATGCGGTACAAAGCATTCACATGTGGATAATGTAAATCACCTGAAGAAATCCACTGAGAGTACCATTACTGATATTTATAACGTGATAGAGATGTTGACTCCGCAACAAAGGACGCGTTATGGTGCAGGGTATTCGAAAACGGACTTCTCTCAATTGGACGAGAAGTATGAAGAGTATAAAAACAAAAAGCAATAAGATATGAATTGCTCGGAATATTTGGTGGATTATCTCATTAAGAATGGTGTAACGGATGTCTTCGGATATGCCGGAGGTTATATTGTGCCATTCATGGATGCGCTATATGCACGAAAGGATGAGATAAACGTTCACGTATGTTATAATGAACAAGGTTGTTCGTTTGCAGCAAACGGATACGCGCGTACAAGCGGTAAATTAGGAGTGTATTTTACAACTTCCGGTCCCGGAGCTGTTAATGCTTTAGGCGGACTTGCCGATGCCTGGTTTGATGGTATACCAGTTATGGGCATATGTGGTAATGTGCCGACGAATGAGATGAAAGGATTCTCGGGAGTCCGCCAGAACGGTTTTCAAGAAATGGATATCGTATCCATGACGCGACATATCACGAAACTTTCCGTTACGCCGAATAGTGCGGAGGAGTTTCCGGAAATAGTATCAAGAGCATATAAATTAGCAACAATTGGTAGGAAAGGAGGAGTTTTAATTGATTTTCCCTTTAACATACAAAAAGCCAGTATTACTAGTAGGTAATGGTGTTCGTTCTGCCGGAGCAGCGGAACTGGTATATCTATTTGCCAAGAAGACGCAGATTCCTGTGCTCACGACGATGAACGCGGTGGATTTGGCACAAGATGATGTACGTATCGGATTTATCGGTACGTATGGAAATCGTGTGGCAAATATGATCTTGGATGAGTGCGACTTAGTTATTTCTGTTGGAGCTCGTCTTGGTTTGAGACAAATAGGTCATATCCGCGATAATTTTGCTCCGAAGGCTAAACTCATTCGTGTAGAGGTGGATACCAATGAGATGAGCCGAGTCGTTAAAGACAACGAGCAGGATTATCTAATGGATGCAGCGGAGTTTATGAATAATCTGTTGCAGGAAGACATCCCGCAATACACGGAGTGGCACGATCGTTGTCATCAAGCTAAGAAACTATTGGAGGCGTATGACAATGTATTGGGTAATGAGGTAATAGAAAAAATTGCTTCGTTGCTAATTCCGAATCCTGTTGTAGCCGTTGATGTCGGTCAAAATCAATGTTGGGCAGCTCAATCTCTTCATCTGAAAGGTGAACAAGGACGAATTCTAATAGGTGGAGGATACGGCTCTATGGGTTGTGGCTTGCCCTATGCTATAGGAGCGTCCATATCTACCAATAATGGTCTTGTCTATTGTTTGACAGGTGATGGCGGTTTGCAGATGAATATTCAGGAGTTTGAAACCGTTGTGCGAGAAAAATTACCGATTAAAATAATCGTGCTGAACAACAGAGCGCTAGGCAAGATTTCTGAGATTCAGTCCGGTTCATATGGGCATCGTTATGCGCAGACGACGCTATCAAGCGGATATACCGTACCTGATTTTGAGAAAATAGCGAAGGCCTATGGTGTCAAAGCCGTAACTTTAGAGACCTATCAATCGTTGGATGCATATTCTGAATGGATGAAGGATAATGAGCCGTGCATGATTAATATTCTGATGCCGGAAGATACATTGCTGATACCGAAAATTAAATGGGAGACGGGCAAGATTGCTCCGGCTTTATCCGAGGACTTGTTGATAAAAGTAACTCAATTATTGGAGGGCGAACTATGATACGGTTTTTGGTAATGGATGTAGATGGCACGTTGACAGACGGCAAAATCTATATGGGGCAAGACGGCGAATTATTTAAGGCGTTTGACATCAAGGATGGATATGGTGTAAGATGCCTATTGCCGGAAGCAAATATTATTCCGATTGTTATTACTGCTCGTAATAGCCGAATAGTAGAGAATCGGTGTCATGAGATGGGGGTAACAGAATTGTATCAAGGGAAGATGAATAAGTACGAAACGTTACTACAAGTACTGAAAAAGTATTCCGAATCAGATACTACGGAATATACATTAGCACATGTTGCCTATGTTGGAGATGATTTATTGGATCTGCAATGTATGAAGCCCATTAAAGAAGCTGGCGGTTTTGTCGCGTGCCCGAATGATGCGGTAGAGGAAGTGAAGACTATCTCAAATTATGTAGCAGGAAAGAATGCAGGTTGTGGGGCTATAAGAGAGATAATAGACAGGTTGATTAAATAAGTGTATATAAATGTGGAAAGTGTATAAATCCGAAGATGGGTCCTTGCAACTTCGAAGCAGAGATATTACACATGTATGCGTGGCTCCAAGTTTATTTCCTCTGCTTCAGTATTTACTACTTGTAGACGAGGAAATAGCGCGTGAGCATACATATTATTTTTTATTAGACGTAATCCCTATTACTATTCGTAAAAGACTAGCATGTACATGCTACTTCCAACGTCCTGATTCTTCGGTTTAT
>Ga0310690_10005429_pt1 | contig 17273 bp, 8 predicted proteins | sample AusTroGonzalo_MG_2_FD_207661 | JGI IMG/M metagenome (GOLD analysis project Ga0310690, IMG submission 207661) | Bovine rumen microbial communities from tropical cattle in Woodstock, Queensland, Australia - Gonzalo_04 (v2) (version 2) | ecosystem: Host-associated > Mammals > Digestive system >...
ATGCGATTCGGCGAATGGAGCGGCGACGCGGTCTCTGCTGGGCGGTTGATTCCCGGCGGAAGAAAAAAGGACTTCTATGTTAACTTTGTCCTTGATTATAACGTTATTGTTGATGATTACGGACTCCTTTCGGAAGAACTTTACATGCCGGCCATGGGCGGGCTCAAGACTGTAGGAGGCGACAGATGAAGATTGCGATCCTGTTGCTGTCTGCGGTGTTCGGCGCATGGCTCTGGCAGCGTCCTGTCTCAAGCGGACGGCTGGCGGCCTGGCCAGAGGCGATGCCCGCCTTCGCGAACGGCGTGCCCGACAGCGCTTACGCTACGAATGGCGGCGGCACGTTCGTCTGCACAACGGTGCCGGGTGGGCGCGACGAGGCGCTGGAGCGCGTACGTGCCGCGTTCGTGGGGGCCGGATGGTCGATGGCGCCTATCCGTACGCGCGACATGCTCGTATTTGCGCGCGGGGACGCGGTGGCGGCCGTCCTCGCCGAAGAGGTTGCCGCAGGCACGCGCCTGACCGCAATTCAGCGCAAGTCCGGGCTCTGACCAAGCTTAAAAGCCCACCGCCCGCGATTCGCGTGGGAATGTAGATGAGGATAAATTTCATAAAAAGGAAACAACCATGACAACTGATAAAAACAACTTTTGCAATCTGGGCGCAACTGCGCCCAGATTCCAGAACGCCGCGCGGTTGCGCGGCGAGAAAAAGATGTTGTTTTTACAAGTTGTTGCGGTTGTTTCCAAAAGAACTTATAGGCAAGGAAGATAAGCGATGAAGCGAATGTCCACAATCTGTTGCGTACTTGGCGCCTCGCTCGCGACGTTGGCGGCGGAGGGCTTCACCCTCGTCTCGCCGACCGTACGGGCGCGCGTGGTGGTTGGCGAAGGCGAGCCTGACTACGTGTTCCGCGCTGCGCAGGACCTCACCAACGACGTGAAGAAGATCACTGGCGTAGACCTCGCGCTCGTACGCGGCGGAACGACGCGCCCCGGCGACATGTCGATCGCCACGGCGCCGCGCGACGAATGGGAGGCGTACGAGGTGACGGTGAAGGACGGCGTGCTGTCCGTCGCGGGCAGCGACGCGCGCGGCACGATGTTCGGCATCTACGACTTCATCGAGCGCTGCCTCAAGGTCGATCCGCTTTCCTTCTGGAACGGCACTCCGTATCCGAAGTCGGACACGCTCGCGTGGGAAGGGGTGGATATCCGCCAGGCGTCCCCGACGTTCAGGTTCAGGGGATGGTTCATCAACGACGAGGACCTCCTCACGGCGTGGATGGCGTCCGGGGGGAAGCGCTTCATCGACTATCCGTTCTACTCCGACGTGGTCAACCCCGCAGCGATGGAGCTCGTAGCCGAGGCGCTCGTGCGCTCTCGCTACAACCTGATCATCCCGGCGAGCTTCATCAACATCATGAACCCGCCGGAGGCGAAGCTCGTGGACATCTGCGCGGCGCGCGGCGTGTACCTCTCCATGCACCACGTGGAGCCGATGGGCGTGAGCGCGTTCACTTTCTTCAAGTACTGGAAGGATCGCGGCAAGGAGCTGAAGTATTCCTACTACAGCAATCCGCGCGAGATCGAGGAGGTGTGGCGCGCGGCGGCGGAACGCTGGGCGAAGTATCCTAACGTCATCTGGCAGATCGGATTGAGGGGCATTGCAGACCGCCCGATGTGGCGCTCGGATCCAGACACGCCGAAGGACGACGCTGCGCGCGCGCGGATCATCTCCGACGCGATGGCGAAGCAGGTGGCGATTCTCGACGAGGTTGGCGTGCCGAAGGAGGGACGCCTCGTCTCAACCACGCTGTGGGCAGAGGGATCCGTCTTCAACCAGAAGGGGCTCCTCGCGATTCCTGACGGCACGATCGTGGTCTTCGCCGACAACTGCGCAGGCTGGACATGGCCGCCAGACTTCCACCAGACGGCACGCCTCGACCGATACCGCTACGGCGTCTACTATCACCACGGCCTCATCGGTTCCGGTCCGCACCTCGCCTCGCTCGTGCCGGCCGCGAAGACGTTCGACATGATGCGGCAGGCGCATGAGAAGGGGGCGGCGATGTACGCCATCTTCAACGTGAGCGACATCCGCGAGTTCACGTACGGCATCGACGCTACTGCCAAGATGCTCTGGAACCTCGACGCGTTCGATCCAGAAACCTGGACGAAGGAGTGGATCGCGCGGCACTATTCCGCTCGGCAGGCAGACTGGCTTACCGCCTACAACACGTACTACCACGCGCTTGCGCTCCATCCGACGAGCGGACAGCCAGTCTTCCTGGACGGACTCCTCCGGGATCGCGGTAGGCGCATGATTAACCAGATCGTGAAAATGGCGGCGGGCAAACCGAAAATAGCGGCCGAGCCGTTCGTGCGGTCATACGCCCCGCTGAAGGGCAAGGATGCGTTCTACGAGGCGCTCGCGGCGGTCGTCGGTCCGCCGATCGACAACCCGCGCGACGCCTACGCCCGCCTCGCCTCCCAGACCGCCACCTACACCCTGGCGGCGGAGCTGGCGCGCGGCCTGTACGCTGGTCTCCCAGCGAGCGAGCGCGAGTTCGCGTTCTCGACGCTCGTCTATCCTGCCGAGCTGATGCGCGATCTCTCGGGCTGGTGCGGCGAGCTCATCCGCACGCACGAAAGCCTCAGCCTAGGCGACCGCGCGGCGGCTCGCGCCCATGCGCAGGACGCGCTCGCGCTGATGGACTCCATCCTCGCGCGCGCGGCGGACTACTGCACGGGGCGGTGGGAGAACTGGTACCGCGACTGCCGCAAGATCAATCTCAAAGATCTTCAAGAGAGGACGCGCGTCATCATGGAAAAGCTGAAGTGAGGATCGATCATGGACATGAAGAATACCTTCCTGCTTTTCGCGTCTGCGCTTGCTGGTGCGGCATTTTGTGCGCCGGTCTGGAAGGCTCCACCGCCAGATGCGCAGAGCGCGCTAGTCGAGATGGGGCAAGCCGGAACGCTGCGCGTGGACGTGCTTGCGGAGAACCTGTTCCGCGTGCGGCTGGGCGGCAAGGACGGCTGGACGGAGTCCGGCCTCAACCGCTACGGCATCCTGAAATCCGACTGGCCGAAGGTCGCGTTCGCTCGTGAGGGGAACGTCGTCCGTACCGCCGCCGCGTCTCTCGCGGCCGATCCGGCGAAAGGGACGCTGCGCGTGAAGTCGTCGGTGTCGCCGGCCGACTTCACGGTGACGCCGCGCGTCGTGGGCAAGGGGTTCGCCGTCGGCTTCTCGCTCGCGAAGGACGAGCGCGTGTACGGTCTCGGCGACTGCAGCCGCGACGAGATCATGCGCCGCGGCAAGCGCTACGACATCTGGATCAGGAACAACCTCTGCAACATTCCGATACCTGTGGCCTACAGCCATGAGGGCTGGGGCGTGCTTCTCAACTCCACTTGGCGCCACGCCTGGGACGTCGGGGCGAAGGATCCCGGCGCGATGGTCGCCGAGGCGCCCGAGGGCGAGATAGACTTCTACCTCTTCGTGGGGAAGGACATGCCGTCGCTCATCGACACCTACACGCAGCTCAGCGGTAGGCCGGCCCTGCTGCCAATCTGGGGCTACGGATTCACTTTCGTCGCCAACCAGAACATCGACCAGTTCAACGTCATCAACGAGTGCATGCAGTTCCGCGACCGCAACCTGCCGTGCGACGTATATGGCCTGGAGCCCGGCTGGATGAAGAAGTTTTACGACAAATCGATATACAAGGAGTGGCACTCGGAACGCTTCTATTTCCCGTACTGGTCGCCGAAGGGCGGCCTCACGTGGATCGCTGCGATGAAGCGGATCGGCATGAAGCTTTCGCTCTGGCTGTGCTGCGACTACGACCTCTTCCGTTACGAGGAGCAGTGCGCGGCGGGGCTCGCCAAGAAGGGCGGGCGGCAGATAGAGGTGCCTGAAGGCGTGACGGAGACGTGGGAGGACGACCGCATCAATCCCGCCGCCAAGAAGCAGGATGCGCCGCCTGCGAAGTCGCACCACACGGAGAGGATGTACCGCTTGCTCTATTGTCCGGAGGACGAAGTGCCCGACGGCTACCTGCCGTGGTTCGAGCACCTCAAGAAGTTCGTCGACCAGGGAGCGCAGTGCTTCAAGCTCGACGGCTGCAACCAGTTCGGCGAGCATCCGAAACGGGCATGGGCCAACGGCCGCACCGACGAGGAGATGCACAACCTCTACGCGGACGTCTACGCGAAGCAGATGGCGCGCGGGTACGAGGACTACACGGACAGGCGCGCGATGGTCTATTCCGCCGGCGGCTACGCCGGCGTGCAGCAGTTCGTGGCCACGTGGGCCGGCGACACCGGCGGCGGCGCGAAGCCGCTCGCGTCGCTCCTCAACCTCGGCATCTCCGGCCACTCGAACCAGAGCTGCGACATGTCGATCTTCAGCCTAGACTCGCTCCACTTCGGCTTCCTCCAGACGTGGAGCCAGCAGAACAACTGGGACTACTGGCAGCAACCGTGGATCCAGCCGCCGGAGGCTGTGGAGATATTCCGCCGCTACGTGCATCTACGCTACCGCCTGCTGCCGTACCTATACACGTCGGCCGCGACGGCGGCGCGCACCGGAATGCCAGTGATGCGCGCGCTCGCGCTGGCATATCCAGACGACCGGCGGTACGACGCGGTGAAGACCACGTACATGCTCGGTCCCGATCTGCTCGTATCTGCGTTCTCGAATACGGTCACGGTCCCGCCTGGCACATGGCACGAATGGCGCACGGGCGAGCGGGTCGCCGGCCCTGCGGAACTTCCCGTGGTCAAGACGTCCGACTGGGGCGGCTCGCTTTACGTGCGCGGCGGCGCGATCATACCCACCTGGCCCGTGAAGCAGCATGTCGAGGCCGGATGGAACAACAGGGTCGTGTTCGACGTGTGGCCGTCGATGTCCGGCAAGGCGGAGCTTTACGAGGACGACGGAATCTCCCTCTCCTACCGCAAGGGCGCCTTCGCGGTGACGCCGCTCGCCGTGGACGTGGCGAGCGACAAGGTGACGTTCACCGTCTTGCCGCGCAAGGGAACGTTCGCGGGCATGCCCGCCGTGCGCGAGCTGGAGGCGAGGTTCCATCTGGAGAAGGCTCCTGGCGCAGTGACATGCGAAGGCAAGACGATCGAAGGCACGTGGGACGCTTCGTCGCACGTCTTCACCATCGAGCTTGGCCAGGTCGGTCCCAAGGGCGTCTCGCTTGCTTTCCAGCGATAGCTTTACGAGCCTAGACGGCGCCCGCCCGGGCGTAAGCATGGCAACGCCGCCGCTGACTGGGAACGCCGCCATCTTGGCGGCGCATCTTCCGCCGCGAGGCGCGGCGGAAACGTTTGCGGCGCGCCTCGCGCCGCGTATTGGCGGCGGGCCAAAGGCTTGATAGGCACTTTGCCGCTTTGCGTGGCCAGTGCCTTGGCCAAGACGAACAAGACTCCCAAGACACCCAGGAATGCGCCTGCTTGGCGCGAAGCCAACAAGCCTTTCGGTAGCGCGCCAGCCTGCCCTGCCACCATCCTGTGGGTCTTGGGTGTCCTGGGTGTCTTGGCCGCCCACCAGAAAATGAAATCCCTTGCGGGCGGCCCGCCAACCCCTAGTGGCACTCCCTATGGCCCGCCGCCACTGACTGGGAACGCCGCCATCTTGGCGGCACATGGGAAGGCACGGGCCAGTGGCTGGAAATGCCGCCGCCTGGAAGGCGGCTGTCCCAGTCAGGGCTGCGCGCAGGGCGTTGACTGGGAACGCCGCCATCTTGGCGGCGCATGATTGGGAATCACTCCGGCCAATGTTTTCGCCATCCGCAAACTTGAAATCCCGCTTGCTTTCGGCAGAGGGAATGGGGTATAATCGTTCGCGTTTCTGAAGAAATGGAACGAAAATTGTTCTTTGACATCGGCGGGTACGGCTTTTCGTGACGCAATAACGCGGCGAGAAGCGGCACCAAGTACCCGCCACCGGCCCGAAACCGAAACGTTTGCGGCGCGCCTCGCGCCGCAATGTTGAAGCCTAGGGCAGAACCTCGGAACACCGGTAGGGCGGTCGCCCCGCGACCGCCGCACCACTCCGGGGAGCTGGGCAAGCCCGAAAGGCCCCCAGCAACGTACGCAACAGCGTATAGTAGCTCTGTAAGAAAAACCGCTAATTTTTCAGTAGAAGCGAAATACGACTGTGCGCACGCGTGGATTCATATCCACGCGGCGCACTTTCTTGTTCAGTTTCTACGACGGTTCTTAGCGGTGCCTCTTACAGGACTGAATCTTGAGAGTGCGCCGCTTTTCTTATCCATGCCCGACGGAGTTCTCTCATTGGAGTGGGCGTGGAGGAAAAGAGTGAGCTTACGTGGACACGATGTCGAATGCGGCGGATGCGATAGAGGTCGGTCAGCCGAGTGGCTATGGCCACAATATGTTACTCGACAATTCTTCTGACAAGTTCCGTCTGGCATGTTGCCTGCGCACGTTGATCGCCAATACAGACTGCCGCAAAATCCGCATCGCCACGGGGTACTGGGACTTGCCGGGAACGAACCTCGTCTACGACGAGCTAAAGGCGTTTCTCGAACGCGGCGGCGAACTGGATCTCCTGATTGGCGAAGATCCACATCTTTACAAGGGAAACCTTGCCTCGCTTCCGCAAGGGGAGACTTTCCCCGACTTCTATATTCGCCAGGACTACGAGAAGTTGACTGATGCGCTTCGTCCCGTCGCGCAACTTCTGCTTGACCACGTCTCGTTCGATGGCGGATCGGACGAGGCTTCCAAGGTCAAGATACACATTTTTGGCAAGAGCGAGGACGAACGTCAGTTCCTTCACGCAAAGTGCTACATCTGTACGGACATGGCCGGCGAATATGCGCGTGGGATCGTCGGCAGCTCGAATTTCACCGCAAAGGGACTTGGCGGCGCGGATGGATCTGTCGATGGCGGCAATTCCGAGCTGAACTACCTGGAGACAGACCCCGCGCGCATTTGGGAAACGGCTGCCACCTCGCCTGTTCGCACACATGTGGACTGGTTCAACGAGAAGTGGGAGAACTCGCGTCCGTGGAACGGGCACTTCATCATGCTCATCAAGGGGTCCGCGATCGGCACCTCGCTTGTCGTCCCGCCCGGGCATGTCCCAGCACGGCCATTCACCCCGTATGAGACCTATATCAAGCTGCTCCAGCACCAATACGGCACCACCGTCGATGCAAAGGCCGCTACGGCAATCAGCAGCTATCTGCCACCAACGGTCATTCAGCTTGAGTATCAGATTGACGCCGTCAAGCAATGTTTTGCCGCAATGCACAATCGTGGCGGGTTCATGCTGGCGGACGTGGTTGGCCTTGGAAAGACCATTGTCGCGGCACTTGTGATCCGACGTTTTCTCGATTGTCCAGACGACCGTCCGACTAAGGTGCTGGTCGTTACGCCACCTGCCGTCAAGACGGCATGGACGGACACGCTGGCGCAATTTAGCATTCCGTCAGCAGCCGTAGACTTCGTGACAACCGGCAGTATCGGGAATCTCGTCGAGACGGCAATCGGGGATTTGGACGACATGGACGAAGAGGCCGACGATGGCGACTTCGCGGAAACCCTCAAGCACGAGAACTACGGGCTGATCGTCATAGACGAGAGCCATAAGTTCAGGAATTCGACAACGGCGATGTACAAGGCTCTCGACGACCTCATCCACCGAACTATTGACGAAACAGCCGTCTGCCCATACATCGGACTTCTTTCCGCCACGCCGCAGAACAATTCGCCCGCCGACATCAAGAACCAGATTTATCTCTTCGCCCGCGACCGCAAACATTCCGCGTTCGACGGCGTTCCGGATGGCGGCAACCTTGAGGCGTACTTCAGTAAAGTGGAGAGTGACTACAAGGAGCTCAGGGAAAAGGCCGAGGATCTCCTTTCCCGTCCCGGCGGTCCTCCGCCGAACGAGATGGAAGACGTGAGGCGGCAACTGAGGGCACTTGCGGACGACGTGCGCAACAAGGTGATGAACGACGTGCTGGTGCGTCGCACGCGTACGGACGTACAGACGTATTATGCGGACGACATCACCCGCCAAAATCTGCATTTCCCGTCAATCAAGGGGCCGAACGAACTTACGTACATCCTACCGCCAAACCTTGCGCGACTGTTCGCGGAGACGATGGATCTCATCGCGCCAGAAGGCGAATTCCACTTCAGAGACGCGAAGTACCTTTGCTACTTCCGCTATCAGGCCGTGCGGTTTCTCAAGGATCCCGCGGATAGGGACAAGTACAAGTTCAAGAACCTGGACGCGGAACGCTTTTCGGAACAGCTCGCACATATCATGCAGATGCTTCTCGTCAAGCGGCTCGAGTCGAGTTTCTCCGCATTCAAGGAATCGCTCGTGAACCTCCGCCGCTACACCGAGAACATGGTGGAGATGTGGAATGCGGACACGATTTTCATCTGCCCACAGCTTGATGTCAACAAAGAGTTCGAGAAGGCCGGATTCAACATTGCGAAAGTCCAGTCTACGCTCCGCGCGAAGATCGCAAAGCTCAACGCAGACGGCAAGAACGAGCAGGGACGCAACTGCGAGTATTCGCGCAACGACTTCAAGGTGGACTACATCGACGTAATCAAACGCGACCTTGAACTTGTGGAGAAACTCTGCGACCGCTGGACGCGCGAAGTGCACGTTGACCCCAAGCTTGACGAGTTCCGCCGTCGGCTGCCCGAACTCATGTGCCATGCGCACAACATCGAGCGCAAGCTGGTGATATTCTCCGAGGCCAAGGCGACGGTGGATGCGCTCTGCGACGTGGTCGAGTCGTGCGGTTGGCGCGGGCGCGTGCTGAAGATCACGGCCAAGAACCGGAAGGAGAAGGAGCTGACGATCCGCGAGAATTTCGACGCCAACTTCGCCGGCGAACGGAAAAACGACTACGACGTGATCGTCACGACGGAAGTCCTTGCGGAAGGCGTGAACCTCCATCGCGCGAACTTCATCCTGAACTACGACGCCCCGTGGAACGCCACGCGCCTCATGCAGCGCATCGGGCGCGTGAACCGCATCGGTACGCGGGCGGATTTCGTGTACGTGTACAACTTCATGCCGAGCGCCGAGGGGGACGAGTATATTCGGCTGGTCGGCAAGGCATACGTCAAGTTGCAGTCCTTCCAGTCGCTCCTTGGCGAGGACAGCAAGATCTTCACGAATGCCGAGACGGTCGAGACGCACGACCTGAACGCCATCACGGCCGAGGACGAGGAATCCGCATTCGCACCGTACATTGCGGAGTTGAAGGCGTACAAGGCCGCGAATCCGGAACGATACGCCCAGATCGAAGCGGCGGAGAGCGTCGAGGTCGCCGTTGCGGCAGCGGATTCGGCGTGGTTCACCGTGGCGCCGCCGCGCGGGAGCGGCCTGTTCGTACAGGTCCCGCTGGGCGGCGAGGCGAAGGTTATCCCGCTCATCGACATGCTCGCCGCCTGCAAGGTGCAAATGGCCGCATCTGCTGTTGCCTTGCCAGAGAACTGGAAGACATTGAAAGACGACGCAATTACCGCCTACGTCCACCACCAGGCACCGGTCAAGAGCTATTTTAAGAAGTCAAAGGCCGTGAAGACGGCCATGGCATACGCAGACCGGCTCAAGGGCGATCCCCAGTTTGATGACGCAGACGCGGGGGAGACGAAGAAACTGCTGACACTGGCCAAGAGCCTGGCCGAAGGTGGAAACGTGGACGTGGTGAAGAAGCTCAACGCCATCGGCGCACGGTTCTACACTCCGCAGATGGAACTCTTCCCGGTTACGCCCGGCGAGATATGCGGTGCCATCCGCGAGGAGTTCACTGCAATTGCGGCGGCGCATGAAGCCCAGAAGGGCAAACCGCGCATCGTGACAGGTCTCTCAAAATAAGGAACTCGCATGGACAAGAAGCAAATTGAGTCGTTCGTCGGCGCAGCCTATCCTGGCTACCAGGACTTCATGCGCAACTTCATCACCCCGATTTTCGACGGGGCGGAAATCGACGACTGGCGCGGCGCGCCGCAGATGAACGACGACCTGAAAGGTCTCGCCGACCGCAGCGGCGTGCAGGACATCAGGCTTTGCGCGCAAGTCAACACGGGATACACCACCTTCAGGGTGTATGATGTCACGGTGAAGGATCGGGTTCTCCTGAAACGCAACCGCGTGACCGTCCAGCAATTGGTTCGCAAGATCGCGGCGGGCGGCAATGCGTTCATGGCGTTCCATCATGCGAAAGGCGGCGGTGAATGGCGACTGTCCTTCTTCCAGGGCGTGGCAGGGAGCGAGACGAGCGCGAGACGGCATACGTTTCTGCTGGGGCCGGACCAGAACCTGCGCACGGTGACGGACAACCTTCTGCGGCTTCGGGAAACGCTTGTACAGAATGGAGGCCTTGAGGACAAGGACTTCGTCAGGTGCTTCGACGTGGAGGCGCTGTCGGACGAGTTCTTCGCCAAGTACAAGGCGCATTACGAGAAGTTCTGCCTGTACGTGACTGAGGCGAGGGACGCCAAGGCGAAGGAGCTCTTCAGGTCGTTTGGCAAGGACGGCAAGCGTGTACGTGACTACGTGAAGAAGATGATGGGGCGGCTCGTCTTTCTCCAGTTCCTCCAGAAGAAGGGCTGGCTAGGCGTTCCTGTAGGCGGCAGATGGGGCGAGGGCGACCGATATTTCCTTCAGAACCTCTTTGCCAAAGCGTCAAAGCAGCAGCAGGAGGATTTCCTCGATACCGTTCTCGAACCGCTCTTCTTCAAGGCGCTCAACACCGACAGGACGAAAAGGGGGGATGTCTACGACACGGGAGTCAAGGGCTATGGCAAAAACGGCAAGGTGCGCATCCCCTATCTGAACGGCGGGCTTTTCACGAACGACGACGAGGACGACTTCAAGAGCGTTTTTCCGGCGACGCTCTTCTCCGACGAGGCAAACAGGGAGAATCCCGACCCCGCCAAGTGCGGCGTGCTCGACTTCTTCGCGCAGTACAACTTCACCATTGACGAAAACGACCCCACCGAGGCCGAGGTCGGCGTTGACCCCGAAATGCTCAGCCGCATCTTCGAGAACCTGCTGGAGGACAACAAGGACAAGGGCGCGTTCTACACGCCGAAGCCGGTTGTCGATTACATGTGCCGCCAGTCGCTCATCGCCTACCTTCAGGCGGACGCGCCAGACATCGACAAGCCGACAATCGAAAAGTTCGTAAAGACGCACGAACTGGTAGTGTCGGCAGCCCGTGCCGACCGCGGCGGTCGCGGAACGATCGCCCTATCGGCTCGGCTTCTCGCCAAGCTCAAGTCTGTGAAGATATGCGACCCTGCCATCGGATCGGGGGCGTTTCCAATGGGGCTTCTTCGCGAACTCTACTTCTGCCGTGCTGCGCTTGGCGATCCGCTCGCGGAACATCCGGCGGAGCTGAAGAAAGACATCATCGAGAACAACATCTACGGCGTTGACATCGAAAAGGGCGCGGTTGACATCGCCCGCCTCCGTTTCTGGCTTTCGCTTGTGGTGGACGAGGAAACGCCACGCGCGCTCCCGAACCTCGACTTCAAGATCATGCAGGGCAACTCGCTGCTCGAATCGTACAAAGGTGTCGACATGTCCGAAATCGCCAAGGACGAAGAAGAGGTCGAGGTGTGTGGCGTGAAGATGAAAGTCCAGCATCCGCAGCGCACGAAGTTCAAGAAACTGCTTCATGAATACTTTGATTGCCATGACGTGGGGCAGAAGAAGAAAATGAAGGAACAGATCGAAAAGTCCGTTGTGAGTCTGATAACGGAGAATGCCAGCGGAAACAGAAAGCAGGGAACTGGACTCCGCAAGGAAGACTTTGACGGAATCGCGACATCAGCCAACGACATGTTCTTCCTCTGGCACACCTGGTTCTCGGATGTTTTCGAGCAAGGTGGTTTTAATATCGTCATCGGCAATCCGCCGTACATATCTTCTGAAACGCAACTTTCCAACCCAGTATTAAAGGCACAACGTGAAGCTTTGATTGAGAGTGGGTGTTATAAATCGTTGTACCAGAAATGGGATTTATTTATACCGTTCATCGAATTGGGGATACAACGATGTAGGTCCAATGGTGTTTGTTCCATGATTGTTCCGTTTCCGTTCACCAATCAAAAGTATGGCAAAGTATTGCGTCGAATGATGGTCGAGGAATTTGATTTGTTTGAATTGGTAGACCTAAACGGCACGAAGATTTTTGAAAATGCCACGGTCTCTAATTGCATCCCATTCGTAAAAATCGCGACGCCAACAGGAAAAACTTGGATAAGCAAGATAGAAGAGAAATCCAAGATAGTTCGATCTTTTGAGCAGTTGCACACTAATCTCGTCCAAGATAATAAAAACTTTGTTTGGAATACCACTCAGGAAAAACGCGAGACAGATCGTCATACCGACATGCATGTGTTGGGAGATTTCTGCTATATAAGTTATGGTCTGAGGCCCAACTCTGACGAAAAATCGGCAAAAGGTGAATTCAAGAAAACAGATCTTATTAGTGATCTGGACGATGGCAAACCGCGTCGTAAGTATGTTGAGGCAAAGGATATTTCGAAGTATGTCATTCATCGGATTAGGTTTCTTGAGTATGGTACAGAACGGAGCCCGGGAAAATTGACCAGACCAACTTTTAACGAATTATATGAACATGATAAGATCATGTTTAATGTCCTTGGCGATTTGACAGGCACACTAGATGTTCAACGATTAGTTCACAACCACTCGTTGATTGCATGTGTGAAATGGCACGACCTGCATGGTGTGGATAACAAGAGTATTTCTGCGAGCATCAAGAAGTTTAGCGTGATGTCTCGTGATGAAATGGAGAAACTTTCCACAACTGTTGATTTGAGGTATTTGCTTGGCGTGATGAATTCTCGATATGCAACATGGCTCCTCAGAAATCTTCGCGGAGGAGACTATCACATCTATCCAGAACACGTACGGAACATTCCCATTCCTTCTGCCACACTCGCCCAGCAGAAAACCATCATCGTATTGGTTGACGAAATCCTTGCGGCGAAGAAGGAAAATCCAGAGGCGGATACTTCGGTGTTGGAGAAGCAGATCGATGATCTTGTATTTGACCTTTACGGATTGGAAGAATCAGAACGGGACATCATAAGGCAAGCAGTCGAGTGACAAAGAAGGAAAAACACAATGAACCTTGAACTCTCACAAATCAGTGAAGTGTCGTAGGGGTTGGACGTGTCGGATTAAGGATTTTAAGGTCGTTAAGGTTCTTAAGGACTTTAAGGTCGTTAAGGACTTTAATGACCTTAATGCTTTTAGGTCGCCGCCAAGATGACGGCTGTCCCAGTCAGTGGGCGGACGCGCGGGAGCGCGTCCCTCCCGATGCGGTCGCGAGAAGCGTGGCCGCAACGGGCGCGACAGCCGTTTGGCTGCGGATCGATTCCATATTTAGTCGGATATCCGTGTAAAAATGGAATGGCACTCTTGATTTGCGAGGCGGTATCTGGTATAATGCGCGCCATGAAAATCAAGCGAGATTTCTACCTCAATAGGCTTGTCGAGGCAAAGGGTGACGGTTTCGTCAAGATCGTGACGGGTATCCGCCGATGCGGGAAGAGCTATTTGCTCTTTAACCTCTTCAAGTCGCATCTGTTGAAGGAGGGTGTGCGCCGAGAGAACATCGTCGAGATCGCCCTCGACAGGAAGAAGGACGCGAAACTCCGCGATCCGGATGCCCTGTATGATTTCCTTTCGCGCCAGACTTCCCGAAAACGCGGACGGGTCTACGTGTTCATCGACGAGATTCAGGAATGTCGACGGCCCAAGGGCGTAGGTCGTGAGACGCCCGAAGAGAAAGCCGAACGCGAGCAGCAGTTCTACGACATTCTGAACGAGTTCCGCCAGCGCAAGAACATCGACCTCTACGTGACGGGTTCGAACTCTCGGCTTCTCGTGACAGACGTTGCGACGCAGTTCCGCGGACGGGGTGAGACGATACAGGTCAACCCGCTTACGTTTTCCGAGTATTATGCCGCCGTTGGCGGAGACAAGTCCGATGCCTGGGCGCAATACCTTCTCTACGGCGGAATGCCCGAACTTTTCTCCATGCGGACGGAAGCGGCCAAGAGAGCATACCTCGAAGGACTGTTCAAGACGATCTACTTCAGGGACATCGTCGAGCGCTACGAACTGCACGACGATTACTTCCTTGCCAACGTCAATGACGTTCTGATGAGTTCTACGGGCGGGCTCACGAATCCGACGAAGCTTGCGAATCATCTGGGGACAGTGCTCGGCAAGAAGCCGGATCCGCGTACTGTTGGCCGATACATAGACATGCTGGCCGATGCCTATCTCTTCAGAAAGGCGGAGCGCTATGACATCAAAGGAAGGAACTACCTTGACTTTCCGTCCAAGTACTATCCGTCCGACGTTGGGCTGCGTAATGCCCGGCTCAATTTTCGCCAGATTGAGCCCGACCATCTCATGGAGTGCGCCATATACAACGAATTGGTCGCAAGAGGGGCGCATGTAGACGTTGGTGTGCTTGAAGTCGAGTCCCGCAAAGGCGGCAAACGAGAAACAAAGCAACTGGAAATCGACTTCATCGTAAACCTTGGGCGCAAGAAGGTCTACATCCAGTCTGCGTATCGTCTTGCGGGGGGAGACAAGATGGAACAGGAGACAAGGGGATTTCGCAAGATCGGCGATTCGTTTCAGAAAATCGTGGTCGTGGACGGTGTCCAGCCGTTCTATACGGATGAATCCGGCGTCTCCTTCGTCGGCCTAATGGATTTTATGCTCAACCGAGAGATCCTGACATAGCGTTCAATAGCCACAAATGACTTCCGCATCGTGTCCATCGAGCTGGTGGACGGCACGCCGAAGGTAGAGTGGGAGCCGAAGACGAACCGCTGGACGGGCGCGGAGATACAGGCCGTGCTGAAGGGGGCGGAGAGGCTGGAAGGTCCGTGGGCGGAGGTGCCGGTGGGCGGCAATCCAGCGTATAGGTTCTTCAAGGTGGTGGTGGAGTTGCCGTAGCGGCGCGTTGACTGGGAACGCCGCCATCTTGGCGGCGCATGGGAAGGCACGGACCTTTGGCCGGAAATGCCGCCGCCTGGAAGGCGGCTGTCCCAGTCAGGGGGCGGTCACGCGGGACGCGTGACCCTACCGTTGCCGCCAAGATGGCGGCTGCCACGTGCGCGCGTCTTTCTAGCTTTACGAGTCTAGACGGCGGGCGGAGAGTGTAGTAGAATAGAGACCATGCGCGGAAAGTTCATAACGTTCGAGGGGCCTGAGGGCGGCGGCAAGTCGACTCAGGTGCAGACTCTGGCCGAATGGCTCAGGAAACAGGGGAAGAAGGTTGTCGTGACGCGCGAACCAGGCGGCACGCGGATGTCGGAGCTTATCCGCGCGCTCGTGCGCGACGAGATGGAGGATCCTCCTGTGACGCGATGCGAGGTGCTGCTGTTCCTGGCGGCGCGCGCGCAGGTGGTGTCGCAGGTGATCCGTCCGGCGCTCGCGCGCGGCGAGTGGGTGGTGTGCGACAGGTTCGCCGACTCCACGTTCGCCTACCAGGGCTATGGCCGCGGCATCGACGTGCAGCTCCTGAAGAACTTCAACGACTTCGTGACGGAAGGCCTCGTGCCTGACCTGACGATTCTCCTGGACGTGCCGCCTGAGGTGAGCCGCACGCGACTGGCAGCGCGCCAGGCATCGACCGAGGACACGGGGGACCGCATAGAGGCGGCAGGCGAGATGTTCCACCGTCGCCTGCGGGAAGGTTTCCTCGACCTTGCGAAGGCGGAGCCGAAGCGTTTCACGGTCATCGACGCGTCGAAATCCATCGACAAGGTCGCGGCCGCAGTCCAGAAGACAGTGCAGAGAATCCTCTCATGAGGGCTTGTGCGCTGATTGCGGCCGTCGCCATCTCTGCGGTGGCGGCAGAACCGGCTGTGCGGTACGTGCCGCAGCCTGGGTTGAGGATTTTGGGCTTCTGGGCCGAGAGGCTCGACAGGCTTGAGAATGCGTGGATGCCGCACTGCTGGAACCGGTTGGGGGTTCGGGGCGGCGCTTTCCAGCGGAACCTGGCCGAGGCTACCATGCTCGCGCTGGAACGACATCCTGAACGCAAGGACCTCGCAGACATCCTGGAGAAGTTCATCGCAAGCGACATCGCCGGGCAGAAGCCTGACGGCTATGTGGGCCGCTGCAATCCGCATTACGTGGACTACGGTCGGCACGAGCTGTACGGGCAGGGCTACTTCATAGAGGCGGCGGTGCGTCACATGGAATTCACGAAAGGGCGAGACCGACGCTACTTCGACGCCGCGATCCGCCTGGGCGACCATCTTGATTCCATTTTCGGTCCGTCGCCCAAGCGCACGTGGACAGACGGGCATCCCGGAGTAGAGAAGGCGCTGCTCGCGCTTGCGGACGCGGTCGACCGCTGGGACGGAGCGGGGAAGGGGATGAAGTACGCAGAGCTCGCGCGCTACTTTGTCCTGCACCAGAGCGACATCCCGGAATACCGCCACACTTACTGCCAGAGCCACGAGCCGGCGGTGGCGATGAAGGATGCCGTCGGGCACGCCGTGCGCGGCACGTACTTCTACGCCGGCATGGCAGGTGCCGCGTGGCGATGCGGCGACTTGGCTCTCGCGGAGGCCGTGCGCCGCGTGTTCGTGAGCGCGATCGACCGCAAGGGCTACATCACAGGCGGCGTGGGCGGGCAATGGGCAGGCGAGGCGTTCGGACCTGACTACTCGCTTCCCAACGCGCGTGCCTACCTCGAAGGATGCGCGGGATGCGGCATGTACGACTGGTGCACGGAGATGGCGAGGCTGGACGGCCTAGACCGTTTCGAGGACGTGCGCGAGCGCGTGGTCTACAACAATCTGCTCGGCACTTTCTCCGAGGACTGCGCCTGCTACGCCTACCAGAACCCGCCCGCGAGCGCCAACCCTCGCTACCCGTGGCATACCCTGCCGTGCTGCGTGGGGAACGTGCCGCGCGTGCTGGAGGACTTCAAGAACCGCATGTACGCCGTCTCGCCGGATGGACGCACGCTCTATCTCAACCAATTCATCGCCTCCACCGGCGGCGAGGCGACGGTCTGCGGCGTGAAGGTGCGTCTAGACCTGGCCACGGACTATCCGGATGACGGGAAGGTGTCGCTGACGGTGACGGCGGAGAAGCCTGTGTCGTTCGCGCTGCGCGTACGCCAGCCGAACCGTGCGGAGTCGGGGCTATATTCGGCCGAGCCCGCAGTGCCCCACGGCTAC
>Ga0310690_10005430_pt1 | contig 17271 bp, 20 predicted proteins | sample AusTroGonzalo_MG_2_FD_207661 | JGI IMG/M metagenome (GOLD analysis project Ga0310690, IMG submission 207661) | Bovine rumen microbial communities from tropical cattle in Woodstock, Queensland, Australia - Gonzalo_04 (v2) (version 2) | ecosystem: Host-associated > Mammals > Digestive system >...
AATCAATAAACTGCTTGGGATAGGCATTTCTACTAGCCGGCCATAGTCTCCGCCCCCTGCCTCCTGCGAGTATCACGCAAAAGTTTTTAGTATCCTTGATATCCATGAATATAGATTGAGTCATATTTTGCTGCGAAGATACACAAAATATATGATATGAGCAAGTATTTTTAAGTTTTTTATCAGAAACTTTTGTCATTTCAAAATTTTATCGTACCTTTGCACCCGCTTTCCGATGGGAATCCAGTCGCGTTGATATGCCCAGATGGCGGAATCGGTAGACGCGCTGGTCTCAAACACCAGTGGGGCAACCCGTGCCGGTTCGACCCCGGCTCTGGGTACGATTTGTACCACAACGTGCTGGTCTCAAAACAAGGCGAAGTGCTGTAAATCAATAGATTACAGCACTTTTTTATTTTCTAAGCGCCAAATATTTTCCCCACATTTTCCCCACCAAAGCAAATTTGAGTGAAGATAATACAATCCAAAACATCATATCTCCGTGTTTTGGATAGCATTTTATGACTCATTATTACTTCATGATTTCAACTTTAATTTCCGTTTTGAACTTTCTCACATAGATAAAATCTGTGATGGCAAACAACATGTGCTGAAAAAGATTATGAAACTGGCTGATGAGGTGCAAGTCCTTTGTCAACTCAGGATCAAGCCCCTCATTCCAATTAGGGGGCGGGCAATCCATTCCAATGAATGAATCAAAGGTACAACCCTCATCTCGTGGAAACGTCAGAGTCAGAATAGAGATACCATCAGCGTACATAGGATTTAGATTCTCATCACAAAGCGCATACCACAAATCCTGTCTATCTCCACCCTGTATAGGATGCAAAGCCGGATAATCAGCATCGAAATAACACTTAGCAGTGAGCTCCATCTCTTCGCCATCACCCTCATCTATGGTGTCTATCATCTTATCCCAGATACGATGGGCCCGATCGTACATTTCATTAAGATCCTCACGAAGAGCATCATTGAAAGCAATGATATCTTGCAAAAGATCCTTCTGGTGAGCAAGCAGCTCCTTGTTGATGATGTTTTTACGCAAGGATAAAAGCGCACCATTATCTGAGTCATAACAACGAGTATTATTATACCCTTGGATGATTTCTTTTTCAATCATCTTAATGCTATAGTCACAAAGAACATTGATTTCAAAGTCTTTTTTGTCCATCTTTTAATCCCATAAATTAAGAAAATACTTACGAAACAAATCCAATCCCTCACAGATGGTACGTTGTTCATCTTCATCAGAACTCATAGAATTATACATCAACAATTCAAAAGCATCGATCATCTTCTGAATAGCCTTATCCCAAGCAGCTATATCCTTGAAGCCTGGTGCATGTCCATGCTTATCGAGAGCCTTGAATGCCTTCAAGCGAGGTACTATATCCCTCGCAATATAATGGTAAGTCCCCCAGACTTCCGATATTGGGAAGTCATTCTTGTAACTCCAATTCTCCGAGTCATCATCTCTCTTTTTCCTTTTCATATTAATGTCGTATTAATGGATCTTTAGAATTAAATGTAGCATAGTCGATGCGGACTTGTCTGCCTAATGAGGGATCTGTAGCAAAGAGGATGTCACTTGATTTGCAATTACCAATAAGGAGTTTACACAAGTGTTGTTCATCTTCAGTCAGTTCTTTGTGCCATTCGCCAGTGGTCAGCACCACTACCATTCTGTCTAATCTGGAATTGATATCTTCCATCTTCAGCAACTCACAGAAATACTTCACTCCATTCGTATTCTCATCAGCATACGATGTGATTGTTTCTGGGCTGATCAGGTCTGACTGAAACAGTCCGCAGAGTTGTTCAATACTCATATTGTTTCTCTCGTCACTCAAAGCCGGAATCGCCTGAACGATAAACTTGCTGATGGCTGCCATACGCTCATAGTAGAGCCCCCTGAACTCTCTGCGAAACATCCTCTTCTTTTTAATCTTGTTCATCGATTCGCTGATACACCAGAAATCATCTTTGGATCGTCTGATCAATTCCTTTTTCTTTGATTGTGCCAACTCTCTCATAGATGGAACGTGGCCACCATTCCTACGAATGATGGAGAAATATCGCTTCGCTTTTACCTTATTATATATAGAGTCGTCCCACCTGTCTTTAATGTCCAAATCATCTTCGTCAAACCTTAAAGACTCCTGTGCATGCTCATCCACAAACCCATAAAAAGAGGTATGCCAGATGCAACAAGCTACTATCTCTGCATTAGTAGCCTTCACATCAGGAGCGAGAATGATTTCCTTTGTCAGCGAGTGCTCCCAATAATCACCCTCCATTGGGTATGCATTGAGACGAAATCCACCGCCCTCCATTTCTCTCGTAGTGATATTACACACATCACTATTCGCATCGTCATCGTACTTAGGTGTCATCTGACGCAGCATGTCGAAATGAATCTTATACCATTTCAAATTACCCTCCGCATGCGGATGCATCTGCAAAAGACAAGGTACTACCTCGTCAAAAGTAACACTGTTTAATAATTCTTTGAATGTCATAATTCTGTTCTTTATCTTTATCATTAATAGTCTTCATTATATAGTTCCTTGTAGATGTATTCAGGCAAAATGTTCTGGTCTTTAACCAAATCACATAGTTTTTTCAGAAATACCCAAAGCCTTTCCTTTTCTTTCAGCCTTTGTTTAGACTCAAATCGTTGTTGGTCCCTAATCCGTTCTTCCAGTAATACTCTTTGTGCTCTTACCCATTTCTCATGTTGCCTACGCTGTGAGTATAATATCAGAGTCGTCATTATGCCTGTAGCTGAAACACTTAACAACACTGCAACACACAGTAGAAAAAGCACACGTTCTTCGAGTACCCTTATTAATGAACCACATAAAATGATAGCGACGAGGGTAATAATACCGATTGTCAACACCATTATAAGATAATCTTTTCTATTCATATTTCTATTCGAGTTTATACTATTTTTCGTTTATGGTGCAAAGATAAAAGAAACCCCTGCCGTTTTAGGGCAGAGGTTATAGGAGATTTCTATGTCTCTATTATATTATTTTGTTTCCAAACTTATTTTCAAAAACTTGGACCAGTTTTCTATAATTTTCTGGCAGATATTTTAATCCTTGACTATATATTGATTGAGGTATTCCATAAAATGCTTCTGCAATGCTGCCAGTAATACATCCGATCGTATCACTGTCACCACCAATCGAAATAGCATTTCTGATACAATCCTCAAAATCCACTCCGTCCAGAAAAGCGACAACCGCCTGAGGAACACTGTCCTGACAAGTACCTCCCCATGTATACGTTGGTCGAATGCTGTCACACGTAAAGTCAAGATCATACTGGAACACGTTTTCTATCTCTTTTCGAATATCTTCTTTAGAAGCACCACATCTAGACAAAAAAATTGCAAGTGCTGTAGCCTGAGCACCTTTTATCCCTTCTGGATGGTTGTGGGTACATTCAGCACTTTCTTTAGCTTTAGCGAGAACTTCTGCCTTTGTATTAAAAGCCCATCCAACAGGCCCAACACGCATGGCAGAACCATTGCCACAACTGTTATAAGGACTGAAATCCTTTTGTCTCACACTTCTTACAACCCAGCGCTTAAACTCGCCTCCGTAGCCTCCCATTGGCCATGGATTCTGTTCTGCGTATTTGCTATAATAATAGGCTACACTTCCCCCATTTAGAAGCCAATCTGCAGTTGCAAGAGTAAGGACACTATCGTCCGTATAATTTCCATTGTTACTAAAGAAATCAAAATCCTTTGTCTTAATATTGCCGAACTCATATATACTGCCGACAATGTCACCAATAATACTTCCTAACATATTTACTACTTTTATTGTTCACAGCGCAAAGATAAAAGAAACCCCTGCCGTTTTAGGGCAGAGGTTTGAAGTAAATGAATAATATGATTTTATTTCAGAGGATATTCCTTGTCGCGATATGCTTTTATCTTGACGAGCAATCCCTGCATGATTGAGGCAATTTCTTCATTAGGAGTATTCATAGGAATTGTTTTGTAAAGGTGACGAACACCATTATTGTCATTATAGCATTTGAATGTTTGTCCAATACCCTCAGCAATCTTCTTTGCTCCTTCTTCATCATAAAGACGCGTAAATAATAGAATATTGTAATTATCACCCACGGGTTTCAGATCTATAGCGATCATGCGGTTACTCTTAATATATTTGCCAGTTTTTTCACTAATATCTGTAAAGTATTCATGAACCAAGATATCTTTGCAAATCCATTGCCTTGACCCATTTGTTTTTATCATGGCTTTAAGCAGTTGTGCTCTATCTTTTAAATTCAAATCTTTGCCTTCAAAAGCTTTTACTTCTTCCAATTTCTCCTCATTTTCGCCTTGATTGATATCTTCCTTGGTCTTTAAAATCGTACTGAAGTTATTAATCGTCATTTCACGGAAGTCTTTGACATCATATTTTTCACCATATAATTCAAGATGAAAGGTGTCGGCAATATCAAACAATTGTTCCAACATAACTCTTTCATTGAAATAATCATCTCTTTTTATGTTTTCAACTATACCTTTAATATTTTTACTAACAGCAAGCATAGATTCTGGCTCTGTATGCATAGTTATGTATGCAGCTTGGAATACCAACTCTTTTTCTTCAACTTCATCAATATTCATATCCTTTACCACATCACAAAGTTTATGAAGGAAGTCTTGGTATATTTGTAGTTTTTCTTCAAAGACTTTAGAGCTCTTTTTTCTATCTGCTTCCACAGCGGTTTGGCCTCGCAAAAGGAAAAGGGTTATTATAGCAGCAACTAAAGCACCTGCTATTGCAGAAAAGAATTGAGCAGAAATGTCTTTACCTGGCCAAGCCCCAGAAATAGCTGCAATAATAACAAACAATGCAAAGAAGCATACACATAAAATGAGGAACAAATTTTCCTTCCAAATTTTAACTTTACTTGATGTTTTCATATCTTTATTTTATCTACGATGCCAAGTACGTCCACTATCCTTTGAATAATATAATCCTTTAGAAGTTGTAGCCAAGATGTTTTGACCATCAGAAGCTAATTGAATGAATGAGCCATAAGAACTGCCTGTATATCGACTATGCCAAGTGCGCCCATCATCTTTTGAATAGTATACACCTTTTGAGGTACATGCTAGAATTTCAGACTCCAGATTGAATAAATCGACGTATGTTCCAGTATTGCTTCCTGTATATCGCCTATGCCAAGTACGCCCACCATCTTTTGAATATTCGATATCGTTCTTTTGAGTATTGATGCGGAGTAACTCACTTCCGCGCTGAATCATTTGTGCCATTTGTAATCAATAATCTTTATTTACAAGTTCAACTATATCATTTATTTCTGATACAATCTTCGTAACTATTTCATCATCTTTGCACTCATAGTCTTTGATTAACTTGGTACCTAACCAAACAGGAGTGTCACAATTCCACCCTTTCTCCTTCAATATATTTCTATATCTTTCAGTAAAATCGTATTTTGAGTTAGGGTATTGAACATCATAATTATTATGTCGAACAGCCAAATACCCATTTCCAGTTTTTGTGATACGAATCATCAAATTATTAGAAAGGGAATAATCATCTTTCTCAATCTTAGTAAGTTGAAAATAAGGGTTCGAAGTTACTAAATCTATGACATGTTTGGCATTGAATAACGTTTTATTAGATACAAAACCATTAGGTATTGTCGCCAGATTTGACATAGAATAGCCAATATCTTTACCCAGATATGTGTCTCTAACAAATGCTGCTACAACTTGTGGAACGGGATAACTTGTATGTGGTATTCCCAGCACTGTAATACCATTATATTCACATCTCATAACTTTTTTCCTAGTTCCTTCCAAACGGAAAACCTCATACCTAATATCTGCATTATAGTTCTTTATAAGAGGTTCAAAAACCATAGAGCAAGAAGAGCATATTACCATTTTGGGTTTTATTACTTCAAAAATAAGTTTCCCTGTACGTTTCATACACTCATTAACAATATCTGACCCCAAGAGAGTATTGAGTTTTTTTGCGAGGGCCTTTTCTTTGTCATTCGCATAAGTAAAAAATAAAGCATTGGTTACTATAGTTTTCTTCAGTATTTCTTCTGAGATATAGTTATTGTCCATTATCTCAGTAAAACCTACGTGATGAAAAGCAGACTCGATGTTATTCCATATTTTCCATTCTGGGCATTCACGCCAATATATGGGATTGCCATTACCTTTATAAAATCGTTCTTTCGCGTTGGTAATATCCAGTTCCATTCCAACACTTCTCCCTTCATGGGCATCGTGACCAAGAAATACGAGTTCAATATCACCTTCCAATTTGGGAATGTACTGGGTAGAACCCACATTAACATGTTCAAGTTTGTTTACTCTATCATATACATCTTCAATGTATTGATACGCTTCGTCAACCCATTTCTTGTATTCTTCTCCACTCATCTTGCCCATATTTTATAATTGCTTTTGTTGCTTATTTATATACTATTGATACTTCCATCTCTTTTGCTTCAGCAAAGAGTGTTCTTTACTTCCCTTCTGTCGTTGGCTTTACTATTAAAAATCGTTCATTTTTCTAGACAAGTATGATTCTAATAGTTTATGATTTATACTTTCCGACGGATTGTCTAGTGCATATCCAAGAATATTACCAATTACTTCCATTCTAGCATTTGTATAAAAACCATAGTATGCTGTATGATAAATAGAAATCACATGGCTATTATTGTAGAAACAATAGAAATCATGATAATTAGGAATCAGTTCTTCCATCTGAGAGATATTGGCAACCTTCTTAAATAAGTCCTTAGTTTTATCTCCAAGCAAAAGAACAACTTTGGGTTTAAGAATATCTATTAACTCAAGAGTTTGCTTTGCACAAAATTCTTGATCAATCTCTTTCGGAATCTGCCCTTGATCAGCAGTTCCAAAGAATACCATATTAGTAAGAACAAACTTTTCTAGATTCTCTAATAGTTCTCCTTTTCCTGCATAGCCAAGCATTTTATGTATTTTATGCCATAGATCCCATCCGTATCTCTTTTTGTCTTTATCATATTTCTGGGACATTTCGTAAATAATCTCCTTATCACTCAGACCTTGAAAACATGGGTTACCCCGATACAAGAAATCAGAATTACTTAAAACGTGATCTTTCAGACCCCATTGTGAAAAAAGACAACCCGCCCCAGGATTTATGCCAATTATCATCAGTTCGCAATCTTTCACTCGAGATAAATCCGATTGATTGTAAAATGAGGTGGCAATGTTTTCACCTACGTGATTTACTTCACTTAAATAAGATTCTAAGGTCCATTTAGACCATTCTCTCAATTTATACTGTAGGTTTGTTCCCGTAACTGTCACTATAGATAAGCTTATCTCTTTTTCTTCCGCAGTAGCCGCCCATTCATGCCAAATGACATCCATATCAGTTAGACAATCAGCGATTTTATTAAAAGATGCACCCCGATTGGAATCTATAATGGTTACTGCTAATTTCTCTGATGATTGCAGTAGATCCATATATTCGTTACGGATGGTATCAATTATGCTTTGGACTTGTTCTTCCTCATTTGTACCCTTTCCTTTGATGCGGATTTCAGATATACTATCAGCCGCGTAGAGATATTTCAGGTCGTAGAAATCACAAGAGACCAAACCAAATCGTTGCAATATTCCACAAACAACAGCATCGATGTTTTTCCACTGATAGGGCCAGGGGCCTTGGCATGCGTTATATTCTACAATGGCGGCTTTACGTTTTTTGTCAAAGTCGCGTCCTGCCTTTTCAAAAACCTCATCAGAGATTCTTCCTGCATCGTGAAGTTCACCAAGTGCAGCATAGTTATCATAAAGACTGGGCTTTCTGCAATTTTCAAGGTATGTTATCGACTTGCCTTTGTATTCTGCATAGGCGATTTCTCGTCTGGTGCTATCACCAATATAGCCACCTACATTGATGACATAGATTTCATCTGCCAAGTCTATCTTTGCCAAATGCTGGCGATCCAACATATCTTTCACGCCTTCTGTCCATACCTCATCATCTCCAGAGTGTCCAAACAGTCCCACAGAAATAACCACATTGCCTTCAAGTGTCAAGCGCTTTTGCGCTTCCAGGAATTCATCCTTGAAGCGAGTGCTGCCACAGAGGGTTATAACCTTAAATCCGTTTATCATTGTTATCTAAATATCGATTGTTTTGAGTTATAGTTACATTTCAACTGACAAAGATACATCTTTATTTTGAAACCTACACCAAATTAACAATCTTTTTGGGTTCTAAGTACGTCATTTCCCAGAAAAGACCAGCAGCCAGCTCCACTTCGCTGATTTCTACATCATTATCTACTTTTACTTCCATACCCAACACTTCTATCATGTCTTCCTGACCAGCGACAGTGTATCGAAAACCTTTTTTGCCACGAATAGAGCAGTTCATATCAATGAAAGGGCACGTCCACTCCCATCTGGAAGCCAAACGGATATACCAATCCGTAGGCTTTGGTTCGCACTCATTGGTCCAATGGTTATATATTTCACGGAAAACCTTAATACTTGCATCAGAGAGATGATGCTTGCTGTTCACTACGAATAGATGATCAAGATACGGAAGCACGCTCTCATAATTATACTTCCTAAATAATTCTAATACTGTCATTTTTCCCCTTTCTTTTAAAAACCTATTTTTCTATACTCTTTTGTATCTAAACGCTCATTGTCGCAGTACGAAATGATTATGTCAAAATCATTATCCGATTTTCCATGGAGAATGTTTCCAATAGTATAACGACGGGCAATGTTTTCTATCTGCCCTCCACTGAAATCATACATTGAGGCAAGAGAACGTGTAATACTTTCATCGAGAGCAGGAACCATTTCATGCCAGATGTTCATTCGAGCTTCGAGGGTAGGCTTCTCGAACTTGATCTTATAAAGAAAACGGCGTTCGAACGCCTTATCCATATTTCCGACCAGATTGGTGGTGGCTATCAAGATACCATCCAGATTCTCCATTTCCTGAAGAATAATGTTTTGTATGGAATTCTCCATCTTATTGGCAGCAGTCTGTGCCCCCTCCATACGTTGATTGATAATTGCATCCGCCTCATTGAATAGGAGAATTGGTGTCACCTTGCTTTTCTTGACTTTGTTGCGGTAAGCATCGAAGATATTCTTGATATTCTTTTCACTCTCGCCGACCCAGCAGCTCTTTATCTGAGAAAGGTTTACTTGTACTATATCACGCCCCGTCTGACGGCCAAGTTGAAGCACAGTCTCTGTTTTTCCTGTACCAGGTGCTCCATAAAACAAGCAGGTAAAGCCGCAACGGAAACCAGAATCTTTCATGCGACTATGAATCTCCTTATAGTGGGAGTCCTCAATCAGTTGGCTCAACTCTGTTATTTGTGACTGAATGTTATCGCTATAGTAGAGGGTCTTTTCAGCGATTTCCTCACTTTTAATCAAGTCCTCCAGTTTACTCTTTCTACTTCTGTTAGTAATACTGAGTTCACTAAAGAGCTCATCCTTTGCTTTCTGAGTCATGCGGAAAGAATCACGATCCGCCATTCCATTATCATTGTTGTATTCTATAAGATTGTTCCAAAAAAGACTATGTCTTCCTCGGCTTAGTTGTCCTCTGATGTTGCTCCAATCTCTTTTGTTATCATACAGAAAATCCAATTGATAGTAACGGATATCGTCATCTTCTTTGTTGACGTATAGATGTGAAAATAATACAAGGAGCATTTCGACATCTGTATCAAAACCATATTCTTTTACTTTTTGTACATATTCAATTTGAGGATTATCTGCAAACAATGACTGGATTTTCGCAGCCATGGTTTCAAAGGTCAGTTCTTTATCATCACGCTGTATGAAAATATCCTCAAGTTCAGCAAAGAGCTCTAAACACGTGAGATTCGTACATCTCCTGGGAACGTATTTTTCATTATGCTTAAATGCTTCTATTACATCAAAAGGAACTCGGAAACTGACTCGTTCACGTCTTTCACGACGACAGCGAATATATTCCTTGGTTTCCAAAATGTCTGTATAGCGAAGGAAGCAAACAGAAGGACATTTCACATATTCGCTTATATCAGATAAATGAATGCAACTTTCATCGCTCCAATTAATGAACAGGGCAATCATCACGGACTCTTCTCGGGTCAGTTCGAGCTTTTCTGACATATACGTAACGTATTTGTCCGCCTTACGATAAAATTCCTTATTCAATTTGGAATCTTTAGCCAGATCAACTATCTTTTCTACTGAAGTCAGCAGATCGATTTTCTTTGTTGCTTTTGTTTTCTTTTCTTCCATCTTCTTGCATTTTTATGTTCACGATACAAATATACTAGAAAGGTGTGCCGTTTTGGGGCAGAGGTTAGGTAAAACTCTATTTGCTATATATAATCATCGCAAATAGTTTCTTGCCTAGATCATCGTTTTGCCCAAGACCCCAGCAGACCTCAATTCTAGGAGATAGGCGTCTTGTTACATTATCCAAGCGCTCTAACTCTTTGATTAATAAAGGATGCTCACTTGAGGCTTGAATTAAAATAAGAAGATGCTCATAATCCATCTTGTCTGTAGGTTCATGCCTCAGTATCGCACGTAATATGTCGCTCATTCTTCCACCCACTTCATCAGATTCTGAATAGAAACATCTTTTCACAATAATCGTCTCTTCAAACAGATATTGCATGTCAAACTCCCTTATAGGTCTTAGTTGGGAGAAATGTGTCATCTGCCAGATAATTGTATCGATTTCAGCCTTGAAAGCAGAACCATACAAGTTACTAACTTCATTGTAAGTATACATATTGATTTATTAATCCCACCAATTTCTCATTCGATGCTCTAAATAAAGGAAAAATACATGCCAGGCTTTTTCTTGACGGAGAGAATAGAGTTCATAATAATGACTAAACCTTTTCCTGTTACGTTGGTTGACAATCTTCTCCAACTTCTCATAATCATCGGTGTATGATCTTCCTTGGATAATGTTTATCAAACGCATAGCCACTTCTATCTGCTTGGTCACCTTCTTTGCACCAGCAATATGAGTATGCTTACTATTAAAGAATGCCACCATACGCTCGAACTTATAGTACATCATGTCGAGCAAATAGCCATAGTCATAATCTGTCATCTGAGCAATCTCCTCATCAGTGTACTTCGTCTTCCACTCGGGTTGCTCCACCACACGTCGTTTCTGGCCTTTCACCTTAACGGCTTTCTGCTTCAATTTTACCTTGTACTTCATAATTAAAAAATATCTTCTTTAAAATGGTGTAGGCATTTTGTCAGGAGGTGGTAATATGAACGGATCTTTTCCAATGTTATCAAAATCTCCAGAAGGGTTGTTCTCTCCATTGATTCTAGAACCAACAATTTCTCCACCTATTGCAGTTGGGCTTCTCCCTATATTTTTATCCTCAGGATTAGAAAACCTTGTGAGTTCACCCATAAAGTCCATCATGACAATCCCAGTCGCACCTTTACGATGCTTGGAAATAATAACCTCAGCCTTACCTCGATAGTCAATATATCCATCTGTACTTTGAAAAAGTCCATAATACTCTGGACGATGCAGGAACACCACCATATCAGCATCCTGTTCGATGGCTCCGGATTCTCGAAGGTCGGACAATTGTGGACGTTTACCTTCAGCGCCTTCGCGAGACTCCACACCACGATTCAATTGGCTCAATGCCAATACGGGGATGTTCAGTTCCTTTGCTAGTCCTTTCAGTGAACGTGAGATAATGGAAACCTCTTCTTGACGATTATTATATCTCATACCACTGGCAGTCATCAGTTGCAGATAATCTATCATTATCAGTTCGACATGATGCTCCTTCACCAAACGACGAGCCTTAGTCCTCAATTCCATCACGGAGAGACTTTCCGTGTCGTCAATATACAAAGGAGCTTCTATCAAGACGGAGAGATTCTTATCGAGCCGTTTCCAGTCTTCTTGGTCTAACTGCCCACTCAACAGTTTCTTTCCATCTATCTGGCAGGCATTCGACATCAGACGATTGGCAAGTTGAACATCTGACATTTCCAATGAGAAAAATGCCATTGGCCTGTTCTGATCCACTGCAATATTCTTCGCCAATGAGAGTGCAAAAGCCGTCTTTCCCATGGCAGGACGTCCAGCGATAATCACCAGATCTGACTTCTGCCATCCACAAGTCATGTCGTCGAGTTTGTGGAAACCAGAGGGAATGCCCGTAAGACTTCCTTTATTGGAATATGCATTCTCAATTGACTTTACGCCCTTTCTATAACGGGAGCCAGTGCAGTATAGTCTTTTCTCATGTTCATCTGCGACAAATCCAGAAGCAGACTCTCCGCTTCCTGCATCACATCCCTGACATCGTATGTTTCATCGAAGGATTTCTTTCCTATCACATTGACATAATGGATCATCTGGCGCGACAGGTATTTCTCTGCCACCACATTGGCATGATATAAGACATTGGCAGAAGTGGCCACCTTCGAACTCAAATCAGCAATATAACCCGGCCCTCCTGCCTCATCGAGTTTTCCCATCTTCTCCAACATATCTGCTACCGTCAACACATCAATAGGGCTTTCCTCCCTGCTAAGTTGTTGTATGGCCTCGAATATCATCTGGTTTATTGGATCATAGAAACTCTCAGGTCTCAACAAATCACCCACTTCCAAATAGGCATTTTTGTCTATCATCAGCGCTCCCAAAACAGCCTTCTCCATTTCAGGAGCCTGAGGCATCACATGTCCGTATGTGAAATCCAACTGTTGTTGGTTCCGTCTACTATTATTTCTTTGTCCTGGCATAATTCAAATATCATTTTGAATAACGCTGCAAAGATAAAAGAAAGGTGCGCCATATTAGGGCACACCTTATAAAAAATATCTTTCTTCTTTCTACTCGTTTCTTTGATTAATCAGATTTACCACAACTTTTACCATCACATCTTTCTCTTCCGTCTTGCTCTCGGCAATCATCAGGGTCAAGCCTACAATGGCGTTGTCAGCCAGTCGCTTCGAACCATCCTCACGATAGAGTATGCCATTATTATTGAGGAACCAAAGGAACAACGTGGCAGCAATACGCTTGTTACCATCGCTGAAAGAGTGGTTTTTTGTAACGAGATAAAGCAGCATGGCAGCCTTCTCCTCTATGCTGGGATAGAGTTCATCGCCACCAAAAGTCTGGTATATCTGACCGATGCTACTCTTAAAAGAATCATCCTTCTCGTTACCAAAGAGTGAAGAGCCACCAAATTTCTCGCGTAGATTCTGAATGGCTTCCATCGCATTCTCGTAGGTAGCGCGGAAAGTCTCTTTTGTGGTAGTACCATCAATAGTCAGTCTCTCATAATCATAATTGTCCAACGTGTCAAGTGCGTAGGTATAGTCCACAACGACATTCAGCAAATCTTTCTGATCCTTATTCATGATTACATTCTTTTTTATTATTGTTTTTATCTATTTAATGAAGATGATGATATGAGGTTGAAAAGTTGAAATCTACAATATCTCCCTTGCTATCCAGGCACATGCCTCTGCATCAGCGAGGGCATGATGGTGGTTTTCAAGTGTATAACCGCAGAGTTTAGAAATCGTATGAAGTTGGTGATTCTCTGCCTGTGGAAAAGCCTTGCGAGATGCCACACATGTGCAGTAGAATTCATAATCCGGATAGTCCATCTGGTAACAACGGAATACAGCTTTCAGGCAACTTTCATCAAAAGCTTTATTATGGGCCACCAATGGCAATCCCTCGATAAGCGGCTCTATCTGTTTCCACACTTTGGGGAATACAGGGGCTTCCTCCGTATCTTGGCGAGTAAGTCCATGCACCTGACTACACCAATAATTATAATAATTTGGCTCCGGCTGAATCAGAGAGTAGAAGGTATTCACTATCTCACCATTTCTCACTATCACCACACCAACAGAGCAGACACTGGTACGCTCGTTATTGGCAGTTTCAAAATCTATTGCTGCAAAGTCTCTCATTTGTCATCCTTGTATTTGTTCCACATGTGTTTGGAAATCTCAGCCACCTCGTCACGAAACCATTTGGGCTCTAATACTTCGATATCACTGCCTTGCGAAAGAATCTCCTGACGGAAATCGAAGGTGGGGCGAAGTCTGACAGTGAAGATGCTGTATTCATCCGTCCTCTCAATCTCCCTTTGTGTCTGATGGAGCGTCAGGCTACGGAGGTAGTTGGCCTGCCCTGCTGATACCTTGAACTTAACTGTCTCGACTTTGATATTATGGTCTGCGATGATACCAAAACAGTCTTCAAAGAATTCTTCTGCATTGAAGTTCTTAGGATATTTGAATCCCTTATCAGTTAATCCCAACCATTGAACTCGATCCAAGGCATATATCATCACCTTATCATAATAGGGGCTGCGTGCCACTAAATACCAGCGCTGCTTGAACGCCTTCAGACAATAGGGCTCCACCTCGAAAGTGTTGGCCTCGTCGCGTATATAACTCTGATAAGACATTCCAAGAACCAGATTCTTCTTCAGCGCTTCGAGAATATCAGGGAGATACTGCTCTCCGTCTGGGATTTCTTCAAACAACACCTTATCCTTGATGCTCACGCTATCCATCATCAGATTGCTAACCGTCAGCGTATTGAAGAGCCAACTGCGCATCGAGCCACTTCTCAGTTCGTCTGCATTCTGGATATAGTAGCGATACTGTCCGCCCTGTTCATTCTCAATGATGAGACCAAACATCTCTTCGATAGCAATGCGCCATTTATGGAATGTTCTGATAGAAAGGGCATCGCCCTCACTCATGTCGTTGTCCATCCAACGACGGCTGATCTCTTCGAACGAGATCTTCTTAGCTTTATAGATGGTTTCCACCAGCCAAACATACTTATTTACTGTATTCTTTGCCATACATTATTACTTTTGATGGTGCAAAGATACAAAAAACCTATGCAAAAACGATGCATAGGTTTGAAAAAAATCACGATTCTCTTCTGGAGAACAATGAAGTCCAAGAATTAGTCTCTTCTTATAGACGATTTACGCCTTGCGTATTATCTTTTTTACAATCTGGTATTGCTCGTCTTTGATTTCACAAATCAATTCCTGTATTTCTCTCACATGAGGGAAAAGAACATCATCAAAATAAGATTGGGTCAGTTCTCCAATAATGGCAAGTTCATTGGCGCGTTTAACAACCTGGTTCAGATTGCCTCCAATCCAGCTTAGTTCTTGCTGGTATTTTTTGTACAAGCCTGTCATTTCATTTAGAACTTCAATCTTTCGATGGGTGCCGATGTCGTTAAACTGCTTCACGGCATCACGTATGAATGCCCCCCAATTCCTATAAAGTATTGCTTTCTTTTCAAAAAGAGCTGCATCTTTTGGACTCAGATAGATCTCTATCCTCTTGTAGTTGTATTTTGCTTTATCTTCTTTTCTCATTTTTCCCATAAACAATTTGTCGAGTTGCGAGGACAAATTCCCCAGCTTCTCTGAAGTTGGCAAGTTCACTTTTTGACGGGATTACCGGTAAAAAGTACAACTTGCTATTTCGCAGTTCAAAAAAACCATCTTTCTTAATTATAGTATTACCATAAAAGTATAATATGATAAAATGATAATTGTATATTAATATAATTTCAGTTTTCCAAGTGGCCGGAGCTTGCTCAATTCATAGCCACCACCCCATCCCAAAATTGGACTTTTGGGGAATTAGGCTTCCCCATGGAAAAAAGTCCATAGGCGGGCAAGCCCTTTTATGGGGGATCGTCCATGATCTCGAGGCTAGTTCCCTGTGGGACACAAGTGAGGTTTAAGATGCAAATTGTGATGTTACGAGAGTCTCTTTTGACCTCAACAATACCCATTTTGTGAAGGGATTTTAAGAACGACATAACAGTCTTCCTATCCCATCCCCAACGCTTAGCCAGTTGGTTATATGTAGTACCAAATGGGATATTAACTCCATACTTTAGAAGGGCATCAAAGTGGTCAGTTTGGCGCTCATACAAGTATAGGAATGCATCAAATCTTGATGTCCTATTGGGCAGAGATTTTGCCAAGAATTGGAATAACTCTGCATTCAATTTAGTGAAAATAACGCCTGGCTTCATCTTCTAATTGTTTGATTTCAATATTCTGTTTAATGTCTCAGTGGGGGCATATCGTCGGTTGTATTCCTCAAGTGAGATGCCCGGAACTCTAGCTTTCTCGTCTTCCATTTCTTTCTTTTCTCGCTCATAGGCCTCGATGATTCGCTGCCGTTCATGGAGAAAACTCGGAATACTTCTGATGATGGTCTGAGGGTCAAAGTAGCTATAAAAACGCTCATAGAAGCCTGCTTTAAAATTGAAAAAGAATAGCATCTGTTCGCCTGCTTTCAGCCATTTGTATCTACCAGACATGGCGGTGGCAGTGAATAGTAATTGGTCTTCAGATGCATCTTCTTTCAAACCACAATTCAGACTGGCATCTGCAATAAAAGGAATAAGCCATTTGACAGAAGTGAGGGCACCATACATCATATCCAACTGGGTTAAAGTAGGGGATATCCCGAGGATGCAAGATGTCGGATCTTGACAAATATAAACTTGTTGTCTGACATTAAAAACACGGAAAAACGCATCAGGTGTTGGGTATTTCTGAAGCAGATATTCCATTGGGGGAGTTAATAATTGCTGGGCTGATGCTGGCAATGGCTTTGACAGCTGAATTATAAACGTTCCGTTTTCTTTGATCCTTTTCATCAATTCTTGGTTTAATGTTGTTTCCAATTTGTTCTGTGTTTAAAGGGTGAGTCTCCCAGTATCTCTCTGAGAGGAAATTATTAAAATACTTACGATACCTTATTTCTGGCGTATTGGCGACATAACCGGGTATGTATGCGAGGATAGCGGCATGATCTTGTTCAGACAGTCCGTCCCACAACGCTTTTGCTGAATTCATATCCCCTAAAGTCTTCCCATACATCTCCCAAACATGATCAAAAGAGACACCAGATTTACTATTGATGATTATAGCGTTAGCGGTATCATCATTATTGTCACTATTACTATCATTGTTATTATCATTATCATTTAGGCATCCATCCGCTTGCGGTGGCTTGCCATCGATAGCGATTGGTTGCGATTGCTCGTTTTGGCCTTGATTCGTACGACGTTTGCGTGCATTTGCTGTGTTTCGCTCACAACGCTCTTCATACTTCTC
>Ga0310690_10005431_pt1 | contig 17269 bp, 12 predicted proteins | sample AusTroGonzalo_MG_2_FD_207661 | JGI IMG/M metagenome (GOLD analysis project Ga0310690, IMG submission 207661) | Bovine rumen microbial communities from tropical cattle in Woodstock, Queensland, Australia - Gonzalo_04 (v2) (version 2) | ecosystem: Host-associated > Mammals > Digestive system >...
TAACGCTGTCGGAAATATTGATCGCGGCAATCGATTCAGTCCCCAGTTTTGCATAAACCCAGTTGAGTGCCAGAATGCCCAGAGCCCAGGTAATCTCATTGAAAAAAACAGGAGTGGCCGTGACTAAAAGCTGTTTCAGAAGATCTTTTTTTGCGCTCACAAGCTCCTCGAATTTAGCCGCCGCAGCAAGTTTTCTGATGTAGGCGTAAGCAAGCGTGAACGCGGTTTCGGCAATTCTCGCGATAAGTGTCGCAAGTGCCGCGCCCTGGATCCCCATCGCCGGAAAACCGAGATGCCCGAAAATGAGAACCCAGTTGAAAAAGATATTGATGACAAGTGCCATGGCGCACGAATAGACTGGAAGACGCGGGCTGTCGGTACTCCGCAGAACGACCTGATAGATGAATGAAACCGCCGTAAAAATGTAGCTCCACGAAACGATTTTCAGGTATTCGCAGGCAAGTGAGACGACTTTTTCATCCTGAGAAAAGAACCCGACAATAAATTCCGGAAAAAAGCGCGCCCCGACAAATGCGGCAAGCGAAACAAAGATCCCGAGAGTCAGGATCACCCCCATGACACGACGCAGATTGAGAAGATCGCCCTTGCCGTAGAACTGCGAAACGAAGATCTGGCCTCCGCTACCCATCCCGAAAAGGAAAAGAATGAGAAGAAACATCAGCTGGTTGCTTATTCCGAGCGCCGCAATTGCCTCTTCTCCCAGCTGCCCCACCATAAAAACATCCGCCATATTTATCGCGGAAATCATTAAATTGTGGATCGCTATCGGAATCGCTATTCCGAAAACGCGTCTGTAAAAACCTGATTCCATCTCTTCCAGCAGAAGTCTGACAAAACGCCGTTTTTTAGCAAACATGAGGGCTTTAGGCAAGAAATTATAATTTGACGATTTTCAAGCCGGGTGCTATAAAAACCGCGGATTTAGGCTCATGGAGAAACAGATGACAGTTAAGCCTGAAATAACGGAACTTATTGAAAAACTGGCGGTAAACAGAAACCTTTCAGACGAAGAACTTTCCGTTCTGATTGAAAGCGAAGAGGCGACTGAACCGCTTGGAACAGCAGCAGACAAAGTGCGCAGGAAAGTTTACGGCGACGCCGTTTATCTTCGCGGACTTATCGAAATGACAAACTTCTGCCGCAACAACTGCTACTACTGCGGAATAAGGCGCGGAAACACCGATGCTGTGCGCTACAGACTCACCGAAGAAGAAATCATGGCGTGCTGCCGCGAAGGTTACGGGCTCGGTTTCAGAACTTTCGTCCTTCAGGGAGGCGAAGATCTCTATTTCACCGACGAAAGGATGTGCAAAATCGTTTCCGACATCAGAAAAACCTATCCCGATGTTGCGATAACACTTTCGCTCGGAGAAAAATCGCGTGAAAGCTATCAGAAACTTTTCGATGCCGGCGCGAACCGCTATCTTCTGCGCCACGAAACTGCCGACAACGATCATTACCACAAGCTTCATCCGGCAGAACTTTCACCCGAAAACCGCAAAAAATGCCTTTTCGACCTCAAGGAAATCGGTTATCAGGTAGGTTCAGGCTTTATGGTGGGCTCGCCTTTTCAGACGACTGCAAATCTGGTAGCAGACCTCCGTTTTCTGCAGAAACTCGACCCCGACATGATTGGAATCGGTCCTTTCATCCCGCATGAAAAGACCCCTTTTGCCGACAAAAAGCAGGGTGAACTTACGCTTGTTCTGAGAATGGTTTCAATTCTGAGACTTATGTTCCCTCACGCGCTGCTTCCTGCAACGACTGCGCTCGGAACGATCCATCCGCAGGGGCGCGAAATGGGGCTCAAAGCGGGAGCGAATGTCGTCATGCCGAATCTTTCACCTGTTTCGGTGAGAAAACTTTACGATCTATACGAAAACAAAATATGCACGGGCGAAGAATCGGCTCAGTGCCGCGGATGCCTGGAAATGCGCGTCACAAACGCCGGTTATCACATAGTCACTGATATCGGAAACGTAAAAAGGAGTGAAAAATGAATATCAGTCAAGTACAGCAGGAGATCCTGCGCCTTAAAAAAGAGAAAGACATCTGCGTTTTAGCACACAGCTATCAGGCGAAAGAAATTACAGAAGTTGCCGATTTTACAGGCGATTCATTTCAGCTTAGCGTAAAGGCGAAAGACGCACCGCAGAAAACCGTAATCATGTGCGGAGTGCGCTTCATGGCCGAAACCGTAAAACTGCTCTCTCCCGAAAAAACGGTTTATCTTGCAAATCCGACTGCGGGCTGCCCGATGGCGGAACAGATGGATAAAGATATAATTTCCGAAGTGAAAAAAGCTTATCCCGATTACACCGTTGTCGCCTATATCAACACGACGACTTCGCTCAAAACAATCTGCGATGTCTGCGTAACATCGTCGTCCGCAGTGAAGATCGTGAAAAAACTGGATAACAAAAACATTCTTTTCATTCCCGACTGCAACCTGGGTGCTTTTGTCGCAAAGCAGGTTCCTGAAAAGAATTTCAAACTTCTTAACGGCGGATGCCCGACTCACGCAAAAATTTCGGCCGAAAGCGTTCATCAGGCTAAGGCGGCTCATCCGGATGCGCTTGTTCTCGTTCATCCGGAATGCAAACCTGAAGTCACGGAACTTGCCGATTACATCGGTTCAACCTCTGGAATAATGGATTTTGCAAAAAAATCGGATCACAAGGAATTTATAATCGGAACAGAAATCAGCATCGTAGAGCATTTGTCTTACGACTGCCCCGAAAAACGCTTCTATCCGCTTGCGCAGAATTTAATCTGCCAGAACATGAAGGCGACGACCTTGATCGACCTTTACCACACGGTTCTTGGTGAGGGCGGCGAAGAAATCACTCTCGACAGCAACACAATCGAAAAAGCGCGCCGCTGCATCGACAAGATGATCGAACTCGGATAAATCAGACAAAAGCACATTTTTCTAAAATCACAAAAAAACAAAAGAGGATTGAGGGGACGCATTTCAAAAAATATAATTCAGATATTTATATTGAAAAAAGAACCTAAGAAGCGTTAAAAACGCTGTCGGGGAAAAAACCGAAATGCACCTAAAACGGTCAAAACCGGAAATCCGATTGAGGTCCCCCCACGTGATAGAACGTTCAATAATAACTAATAAAAATTAAATTTCAACTAAAAAAATGAATTTTTTCATTATTTTACAAAAAAAAATGGCATATTGGCCGTTAATTTAATATCATTTAAGGCATTCTGTTTTGAATAGGAGTTTTACTATGAAAAATTCTTTTGTAGGACACGATGCCGAACTCACAGTGCTGAAACCGGTGAAGAACCTCTCTGTCACAAGATTTTCGGACTCGGTATTTTTTGCCGAAGCTGACGGAAATTTTGTAAAACTCGATTTTTTGGAGCAGAGACTTCTTTCTGAATTTGACGGCAAAAACACTTTGGCGGACATCACGGCATCAAGGCTGGAAAAAGGTGACACATCGGTTTTCGACAAGCTGATAACGCTGATCGAAAAACTGAACGAAAATGATCTGCTTGATCCCGAATGTGCTGCCGGGCTGAAGAAATCGGCACACAAAAAAGCTTTTTACGAAAAAACGCTGACTCAAAAAGAGCTCAAGCCCTCATTCATTCTTGCCTTGGCAGGAAAAGTTCTTACCTCCATTCCGTTTCTTGTCATAATGTTCGCACTGGCGCTCGTTTCATTTCTGGCACCTTCGCTTAAAGGTATAAACATCCTCACTTCGATCACCCGGGGAGCGACAGGACTCGGTACAGCCTACATTCTCGCACTTTTTTTCATTCTCGTCTTTCTGTTCGTGATCCTCTCGCTGCCTGCAGTATTTTCCGCAGCAGATCTTGCAGACCACGGCATTTCGCCGCGTCTCACACTCAAAAACAAATGCGGATTTTTCTATCTTGAAGCAACTTCCGCACAGATAATAGGCAAAGGACGCACAGACGCACTCAAACATTATGCGATGATTCTCCTTACCCCGTTTGCCGTATCTGGTCTGACTGCTATTTTGTGGCAGGCAGGGATCGCACGCCCCGTGATGGCGGTCATGAACGTGATCTCAACCGCATGCGGGCTTATCGCTCTGTCGCCGATAAGCACTTCTCCGCTTTCGATGATTGTGGATTTTTTCATGCCGGGAAGCGGAAAGTCTTTCAACTATGCGAGAAAACGCTTTATCAAAGATGTTTTCGCGCTTAACAAAGTGTCGCCGGAAAAAGAACGAATGATGATTCTCTCAAGTTTCGGATTAGTCTGGATCTACTTTGTCTACAGCTACTTCTGGAGCGTTTCCAGATCCACGATGAGCTACCTTTTTTCCGATTTCTACGCTTCCTACACCACTGGAGACATCACTTCCGAGATATTTATCGCGCTGACGCTGCTCCTCATGATAACTCCGGCAATAGCGGCACTAATCGGCTTTATCACAATTGCTTTAGGAAACATCGGATCGGTCGTTGCGACTCCGCTTGTAAAAATGCGCAACCTCGCAGGAACAATCACGGCGAAAACGGTGCCTGCGACAGAAGAAATAATCGGATTTTTAAAAGAAATTCCTCTTTTTGCGGAACTTAAGGAAGAAGATCTGACAGAACTCTGCAAGCACATAAAACTGCGCCGCTTTATGAAAAATTCGCCGATAGTCCGTCAGGGAGATGCCGGTGACAACTTCTACACAATAGTTTCCGGCAAAGCAAAAATAGTCGTTTCCGGAAACAACGGGGCGGAAAAGACTTTGGGAACGCTTTCAACAGGCGATTCTTTCGGAGAAACGGCACTTATCGAAAAAGGACCTCGCACGGCAAGCATCATAACGCTCTCGCAGACGGCCGTTTTTGAAATAAGCCGCGAAGGTTTTGAAAAATTCCTGGCATCGAACAATGAAAACAGAGAAAAAATCACAGCTAAAATCCGCCTCGGAAAAATGCTGCTTGCATCTTCAGTCTTCTCTTTCATGAGCCAGAAACAGATTGCGTATCTGATAAAGAATCTCAAACCGGAAAAAATAAAAGCGGGAACGACCGTTTTCAACCAGGGTGACGAAGGAAATAAATTCTATCTCATTCAGGAAGGAAACATCCATCTTGAACGCTTCGACAACTCGCTTAAAACTCTTGACATCATCCTGAAACCGGGCAATTTCTTCGGCGAAATGGCACTTGTCAAAAACATTCCGAGAACCGCGACAGCCGAAGCAGTGAGCGATTCGGTTCTCTTCACTTTGGACAAGGAGAGCTTCTGCAATGTTATCGGAAGCACACTTTCCGGCGGCAGGGAACTTGACTCGCTCATCAACGAAAGAGCAGAACAACTTGGAGAGGAGGTAATAAAATCATGTTCGCGAAAATGATAGGCATCTGCGCCACAATATTCATACTTGGGAAATTCACCGGAATAGGCGGAGAACAGATACAATACTTTATGAACATCGTAAAAATCACACTGACACAGCACGAAGTCAATTCAATCGCCCATCAGATCTACGGAAACACTATTGTTGACGGAAGAATTCCCGACCAAAGCGACGAAGACTGGGCAAAATACATCAGGGCAAACATGAAAGCCGATATTCCGGGAAGAGACACAGCAAAGGACTATTGGGATAAATTCTACGAAATCCGTGAAGTAGATCCGGTTCCCGGACTTTCAAAGGAAGGATTCATCGTCAAAAGCTTCGGCCCGGACGCAAAAGAAGACACCGAAGACGACATCACTTCCGGCTTCGAATACCGCCATTAAAAGCACTCTCAACGACATTCCGCATAAACTCCCGGAGTTCCGTTCTCTGTTTCCGACTGGCATTTTCTGCCGCTTGTGTCCCTTGTGAACGAGAAGCCTTTGTCTGTTTTAAAGCCGCTTGGATCTGCCTCGGCGACAACTGTTCTGACATCGTCGATATCGCACAAAATCTGGACAGACTCGTTGCCTGTAAGTCCTGCGTCGGCGATTGTGGTATCATCAACAATGAGCCAGAGTGCATCTTTCGGAATAATGTCCCCGAAAGCCGCTTCGTTTCCTGTTATCACGGCAACTCCTCCCGAACGGAGAACAAGTTCAGTCCCTTCTGTTTTAGCAGCAAGAGGATCAACTCCTTTTCCGTCATTTTTGTCGTCAATGAAGCAGTTCGAGAGGTCGAAATCCATAGCGCTGTAGTTGTAAATCTCTACAAATTCCCAGCTTTTCTGCGGTTCAAGTGACGGCGTGTGCATGATTTCGGAAATCATTATGTGAGGTGAGGCTTCATCGGTTTCGACTGCGAAAGTCCGGCTGACTTTGCCGTTTTTCGTCCAGACTTCGGCCTTCACTTCATAATTTTTTTCCGCCTCAAGTCCGTCAAGCGCAGCAGTACAGCCTTTGCGGCATATAAAACAGCTGTTTTCAAGGGCGAGAGCTATCACGGATTCTCCTTTTACCGAGAGTGCAAAGGTCGTATCGGTCACGGCTGAATCGAATGAGACATCCGATCTTTCAGGCTCGTTCGAAGGAAGAGTTATCTCAACATTTTCAAGTTCGTAATCCCGTTCTGCCGATTCTGCCTTTTTAACAGTGAACGAATCGACACTTTCCGAAAAGAGAAAAACATACCACTCATCAAGTTTCATCATGTCTTCAGGGGTCGGCTCGACATCGGAAAACTTTATCCCGACCCCGCTGTCAAAGCGGACTGCAACCGTCATGCTTTTTGAATCGTCAGGAATAATTTCGGCGACTTCGGGCAGTTTTTTACCGGTTTCATACAAAAGTTCCCTGACCTCTTTGTTTTCCGTAAACTGCTCGCCGGTCATAAGAGGCCTGTTGTCGGAAGATTTGAGGGCGGAAGTCATTGTTATAAAAATATTGTCTTCGGCAGGAAGCGGCGGCAGAACTGTCACCGTATTGCCTGAAACCTCGATTGATTCAAGCTTTCCCAAGTTTTCAGACGAAACCGAAAAGCCTGCTGTAACTGAGTTGGGATTCACCTCGGAACTGAATTTGAAAACCAACTTTTCTTCGGGAAAATAGACTCTGTTTTCCGGCTCTTCGACACATCTGAAAGGTGCATAGACATTAGGTTCGGGAGCATCTATGCCGCATGAAATACAAAAAATTGCAAAAATCAGCAGAAAAAGCGCTTTTTTCATTGTTTTTTACCGCATGAATACATATCGAAACCCGCATAAGAGCGAAGCCAGCCGTTGTTTTTCCTATCGATTATCCTGAAAATTATCATCTGCTCTTCCGGAATTTTTATACCCAGATTTTCTGCGGCTTTCATCATAGCCGAAAAATAATATACGCCGCTCAGGCGCTCGATCATCTCTATCCGCATCATATAAAGTTTGTGCTCCTGCTCGCCGAACCTTATTGCGTCGGGGTTATAAAGCAGTTTTTTCAAGTCAAAACTTATCTTTCCGCCCACTTCGTAGGATTTCAGATCTCCGTAAGTCGTATTGTTGTCGTCCGGTCCCACCGTGATGTAGTCTTTACCGACGGCAATATTGTTGCGCTGGTAAAGATAGAGTTTTTCATCGCTTTTATACTTTCCCCAGAAAGTGATTTCAGGCAGAAGCCCGGCAACGCGCGTGTTTTTCCGTGCCGAAACGACCGCCTTTTCAAGATCGGCAATATTCCGTAAAGCCTTTTCGATCATCTCGTCAAGAGTAATGCAGCTGTAATCATTTTCCAAAGATTCGCTCGTCACGTCATATCCTTTCAGGAAAGCGGCCATAGCCTCTATCGGAGAACTTTCGGCACAAAAAATCTCACTCGTCAGAAACAACAAAAGGATCGCCGTAATCGACTTCAAACGGATCAGAGTTATCAATAACGAACGGATCGTCCGTTTCAACCACGAAAGGATCGGTAAAATCATTAAAAAACTCTTCATCGGCATCGTCCTCCGCTTCAAGCATATAGTTTATCTGATTTCTTATTTCACCTATCTCGCTTGCCGAAAGCACGGCATTAGTGAAAGCCGGCATGAAAAAAGCACTTTTTTTTGCATTTTCCTTTGATTTGTTGAAATCAACGGCAATGTTACAGAACCAGCCGTAGTGAAAAGTACCGAACTCCCGCGTTATGTGCATCTCAGCCTCTAACATTATATTAAAGACAACCAAGAATTTTATTAGTTCTATTCCAGCAGCCAATTTACGAAAATTCATGCAAACAACAAATTACATCAAAAACAAATATGTAAAATTTTATAAAAGTCAACAATTTTTCAAACTAAAAATTAAATTTATTACAAACACACAGTTATTGTTAGGATTTTAAATTTTGCAGAAAAACAAAATTTCAGGGTGATTTATCTTAAATCAGGGGAAACTATTCGTTCTGACCGGTGTAATCACGACCCGGAACAACGATGACGACATCTCTCATATCAAGGAACGCGCCGTCACCCAGAACGCTTATCGTTGCGGTGAAAACCTTAGACTCATAAGATTCGTTTTTGTAGAAATCATTTTCAAACGTTACATCGAAAGTAACTTCCTGACCCGGCTTTACATCAGGGAAACTCTCCGGACTTACCGACTTCACGAATTGAGTCGTATCATCAAGATCGAATTCGTTCGGAACATGCTTTACTTTCGTTGTAATATCGATCTGAATATTGTTTGTAAGCGAAACAACGGCATCAACTATAGCCTGAGAGAAACCGGTTCCGTCAGCGTTGACTTTAAAGTTAAAACGGTTGCCGGCACCGTCGTTTGAACCGGTTCCGTCCGAAATATAGTTGAAATCACTTGTTGAACTGCCCGAATCGAGACCGATGAACTTTGCATTTATCGCATTCATCTTTGCGATAGCCATGTCTCTTGTCGTTCTCGAACCGGATTCCCAGCTGCACCAGTCGTCGTCAGCGAAACTTTCATCACTCGCCATAATGAATATCGGCAGGGATTCGTCTCTGAAACATGCACCGCCGATATTTCCCGGATAAGCGGAACAGTCAGGCGGATTTATCGTGACACTTTCGGTCGAAGTAAACAATGAGCAGTTTGTTCCTGTCAGACCACCGGGAAGTTTTATTTTTTCATACCTGTATTCGCCGCTCGCAGCCGCCCAGAGAGCTAAATTATGGTATTCTTCCGAACCTCCGCAGTCGGAAATTCCGTCAACCGCGCTTTTAACGGCATCGGCATTAGTCGTTATGGGCTGAGCCAGCGAATATGTCTGGCTTTCCATGGTTCCGAATTTGACAAGACCGAAAGCTGAATCGGGGATTTCGCTGTGTACTCCGTCAATAATCGTTGATTTTATTCCTTCTTTAAGATTAGCGTGTTCTTCCATCATCGAACCTGAAAGGTCAACCATAATGAGAACATCGACTTTCTGAATGTCTGTACTGAATTTAAGATGCTGTACAACCGGCTCTCCCTGGTACGGCAGCAGGACATAGAAAGTATCTTCCGAAATCACGCTCGCGGAATCGTTCGGATCTGTACCCAGAATAAATTCACTGTTGTCATCAAAACCGTCGCCGTCGCTGTCGGCAAGTCTCGGGTCAGTACCGATTTCATATTCGATTTTGTCTGAAAGACCGTCGCCGTCGCTGTCCTGATCACGGAAATCGGGTTTGCCGTCACCGTCACTGTCAATCGGAGGAACCGCCCCTTCGTTTTCAACTGAATCGGGAATGCCGTCGCCGTCACTGTCATCGTCTATAAAATTCGGAAGTCCGTCTTTGTCAATATCTTCCATGCCTTCGTAAACATCGGGAATACCGTCGTTATCACTGTCGTCATCAAGATAATCAGGCTTTCCGTCACCGTCGCTGTCGACACACGGAGTGGAGAAACACTCGTAAGAATCCAATATACCGTCGCCGTCGCTGTCATCATCACGGAAATTCGGCAAACCGTCGCCGTCCTCATCACCGGTTCCCTCGAAAACATCCGGAGTACCGTCGCCGTCACTCTCATAATCAAGATAATTAGGAATCCCGTCACCGTCGTCATCAACCGGCACACCGTGCGGGGCTTCTACCGAATCAGGAATACCGTCGTTGTCGCTGTCATCGTCAAGATAATTGGGCTTTCCGTCATTGTCGGCATCCTCTTTTCCTTCAACTCCGTTCGCTATTCCGTCTCCGTCGTCATCTTTTGCAGCCCATTCCGGATCTACAGGTTCATCCTCAGTTTCAGTATCTGTATCATCATCCGAAATAATATTGTCAGGCCAAGCTGAATCATCGTCAACTTCAGGATAAGTCCTGCCGCCGTCGCTGTCGTCGTCATATCCGCTGTAAGGGTCATCGTTGCCTGAACCGCATGCAGCTGCAATAAAAAACAGCGTCGTAAAAACAATCAAAATTCTGAATTTCATATTCATACCTCCGTCAAAAACCGCAGTATTATACTTAAAAATAATTCGCGGGCAACTGTAAAGATGTCTTATTACGGCATTTCTACAGCGGTAAAGCAGCCGTTCCCAGCACTGCCACAGCCGCAACCGCAGTGATTCCTGTGATCAGAATGATTCTTCCGTAGATTTTTTCTTTAAAATTTTCTTTTGCAAAAAAGAAATTTGCAGAAAGAAGGATAAGGGAAGAAACGGGCAGAATAACCGCTATTTTCTGATGACTCATCAAAAATCCGGCAACGGAACAAACCATGAAAAATGCCGATATCGCACATGTTTTTTCAAGGCTGAGCCTGTTTTTCCGCCCTGCAAGAATGTCGCCTTCGCTATCTGAAAGATCCTTTAATGCCGTCACTCCCAAAACATGGAGCAGAAGACTCAGGGAACACGGCAGAAAGCTCTCTCCGCCGGCAACAATCATCGGGTAAGCTATGCCGGTCCCCGTAACAAAGCACGCAAGAATCCCGCGTTTTTTAAGCACAAAAGGCGGCAGCGAATAGGCAACTCCGAAAAGGATGACTGAAAAAATAAGAAGTTTTTCCAAACCTTGAAAAAGAACAACCGAACCGGCTGTCGAGCCTAAAGCAAGAAAAACCAGCCACTTAGCCGCATCATGCCGCGATATTGTGCCGCTCGGCAGAGGACGCCACGGCTTGTTTGCAGAATCTTCGACAACATCGGTTATAGAATTGAGCGTGTAGACAAAATTATAGGGAAAAAGTGCGACAAAAAGCGCCTGAATCAGAAAAAGCCATGAAAAATCATCTTTTCCGAGAAGTCTTCCCGCAAAAAAAGCAAGAAACGAGAGAAGAAAAACATCTGCACGGTAAAGCCTGAAAAATGCGGGAATTTTGCGTAACATCGGTTAAATCAAGGTAATAGCACAGCCTGAATCGTCACTGGATTTTGAAGAAGCACCGCTGTTGTCATCATCACTGTTCTCTTCGTCAATATCGCCTGCCTGCGGCTCATCACCGTCGTCGTAGCAGGTAGATTTGTCCCAGCCCATGCAGTCTGCCGTGCATTTTGCAGTCCCGTTTTTGGGAGTACTTGCAAGATTAGCGCACTCTATCGTGTTGCCGTCACAGACTTCGTTGGCATCGACAGTGCCGTTTCCGCACGAAGTACTGCCCGGGTTAGTCGGCTCGGTTGGCGTACCGGGGTTGCCCGGATCGGGGTTAACAGGATCGGACTGGTTGATATCGCCGCCGCATTCAACGGATGAGACATCGGTTCCGGCCATTTCAAGAGCTTTTGCAACAGCTTTGCATGCGTTGATCCTGCCGTAACCGTAATTCATGCTGAAACCGTTTCCGTCGTAAGCATCAGCTCCTATTTTGTCGGAAGTTTCCTTGTAAATTCCGTAGACCTGTTCTTTGGTGAGATTAGGATTTGCAAAAAGAACAAGTCCGGTAATTCCGGCTGCAAGAGGACAAGCCGATGAAGTTCCGCCGAAACTGTTCGTGTAGTTGCCGAGCGCATCGCCGTCATTTTCGTTACCGGCATTGTAACCGCCCGAACCCATGTTGTCGGTCGTCCAGATTCCGTCAATAACGCCGCCGCCGGACCATGCGTCACCGCCGTTCATATCCTGATCACAGCTTGACGCCATAAAATCGAGAGAGTTGCCGAAATCGGAATAAGACGCCTTCATTCCGGCAGCATTGCTTGCGCCGATTGCAAAAACATTGGGGTTGCTTGCATAACCGTCCGTCTCGATGCTTTCGCCGCCGTTTCCGGCAGCAAAAAGAATGATCGTTCCCAGACCGTTTCTTCCGGTTGTCGTGATATTTGCGACAAGATCCTTCAAGGTCTGGTTCATATCGACAAACTGGCCTGTTCCGTCCGTCGGACCCCAGCTGTTTGAAATTATGTCGGCGCCGGCACTTGCAGCCCACTCGAAAGCCTCGATGGCCGAAGCGTCAAGCGAAGTTATGCCCGACATTTTCATTCTTATCGGAATAAGCTGGCAATTAGGGCATGCACCGGCGATACCGATACCGTTGTCCGTCGCACCGCCTGCAACTCCGGCAACGGAAGTTCCGTGCATATCCTGCGCTCCCGGATTCGGCATATCGTCTCCGTCGGCAAAGTCGTGACCGGCAACGAAACGGCCCTGGAAATCTTCGTGGTTAAGGTCGAAACCGTCGTCGATTATCGCAAGTTTTACGGTAGAACCGCCGAGTTCGCCTTTGATCTGGCGCAGAACATCCCACGCTTCTGCGACATGCGTGCTGTCCGAACCGGATACATTCGGATTCGTTCCGTCGTTGTAAAGATGCCACTGGTTTGAAAAAAGCGGATCATTCGGAATGTATGTTCTTTTTTCAAAATTCATAAAAAAGCTCGGTTCTGCCTGCTCCGCAATCTTTTTTTCTACAAGCTCGACCGATTTTTTGATCGGATCGCCGTTTGCCGAAGCAAGATACCAGTCAGGTGCGTATTTGAATTTCTTCAACAGTTTCAAACCGTTGGATTTGCACCAGTTCTCAGCGGCCTTAGAATCCTTCATGCCCGGGATTTTCACGAAAACCATTCCGCTTGCATAGACCTTTTCTTTACCGTTTCTTTTGTAAGCAGGAAGAATTTTTCCGATTTTTTCAAGTTCCTTAATATTTTTGGAACTAAGCTTTTTAAAAAGATAAATGTTTTCATGCCTGAGCATGAAATTCAAACTTTTTGCAAAAGTGTTCACCGATTTCGAAGTTCCGTCCTGAACAAAAGTGTAACCGGAAGTCTCCGAAAGAGGGATTTTTTTACCGTTCGAATAGTAGTAGAGATTTTCCGCGGACATAAAAAGCGGAAGCAGAACAACCAAAAACAACGCAATTTTTTTCATTATCAACTCCTTAAAAAAGTTTGTAATCTAAATAAATATCAGCGCGCAGCCTGAATCGCTTTCTTCATCTCCTCCGTCAGCGCTGTCGGATGAGCCTTCATCTTTTTCTGAGTCTCCCGGAACATCATCCTGCGGCTGTGTATCGCCGTCGGTGTCATCCTTGTCTGAAGCAGGTTCCGGATCATCTGGAACTTCCTTCGTTCCGTCGCAGGCCATGCTCTCTTTCGTGTAAAGTTTCGCCTTTACCGCAGCATCGTCAAGCTGTTCGCACGAAGAAGCGAAAGTCGCTCTGACCGGAAGCCCCTGGTTTGTTTTGTAAGCCGATTCTTCGCCGGTTTTTGAATCCCAGATGAGAGCGGTATTGTTGAACGAAGCGTTCTTCGGCGAATTTTCGGGCATTTTTACGAGGAAACGCATGAGAACTCTGTCGCAGTTCGCCTCATTCTGGCAGATTTCCATTGCATCAGCAGCCATAACACCGGACTGGAGCGGAAATCCGCCGCTATCCGGATAATCTTCAAAACATTTTCCGGTACCGGTGTAGTCTATCTGGAAAGTTCCCGGAATATAAGTCTGCATATCTCTCAGGACATCGTTCACCATGACAAATTCTGCCGGTTCCTGTCCGTGATTTTCGACAACGATCTGGTAGCCGAAAGCGGTATCTTTGCAGACTTTTCCCTCTTCACCTGCCGTTGTGAGCAGGAATTTTTCGTTTTTCTCAGGAATATCGAATGCCGGAAGGCGCGTATCGACCGAAAGTATGACGTAGTTCGTAAGGACGATATCTGCTCCGGTTTTAATGTAGAACTCCATCGAGTTCGTACCGTACTGAACATGCGGATTTATGATGCTGTCAGCAACATCTTCATCGTACTGAAGAAAGAAAGTATCGATATCGAAAGAGAGTTCTTCGCGGCATTCGGAGACTTCGCCTTTGTGGTTTACAGTTCTGAATTTGCTGTTGAACGGCTGGTTGAGCGGGTTGCATGATCCGTCCACGTCGCCAAGGACTAATGACTGAGCCGCCAGACCGCCTCTGACTTCGAGATATTCGGGAGCCGCAGCGTAATCGTCGCCGTCTGCGGTTACGAACGAAACTTTAACAGCCGCTTTTTCGGGAAGTTCGAAGTTGCCGATGGTTATCGTCGTCGGCTTGGCCAAAGTGTTAGAACTCCAAGTCAGACCGTTGTAAAGGTAGAGTCTTTTGCGGGCGATCTGCGAAGAACCGTAGATCAGAATAAGCTGCCAGCCGCCGATCATGCTCGCATTCACACAATAATTGTGGTTTTTGCCGCTCTGCGCGCAGTCGTAAATGTCATCGACACCGGAAACTTTGTATTCGCCGGCAAGCGAGCGTATTTCGCCGTTTTCACCGCTATACTGAAAATCAGCAATGATATTGGTAACATCAACTCTGTAAACGTAATAGTAATAACCTTTTGAATAGTAGGATTCGAACTCGAAACCCTGCGGAGAAGCCGAATTTCCCTGAAGTGAAGCTGTAACAGTGTGGTCAACGCCGTCTGGAGTCATAAGCGTGACCTCGTTATCGGTAAATATCATCGAATCGGCATCGTTTACCGAAGCGAACCAGACAAGAAAAGCCTGTTCGACAACGGCATCTTTCGGAATGTCTGTCTCAAGCAGGAAATCGCTCGCACCCTCGACACCTATCGAAGTATCGCCCTGCGGTTCGTAAACCGAATAAGCAGCTGTATTTGCAAGAAGCGACTTCGACAGAATGAAGTAATCGTAAGCTCCCTCATATTCGAAAGTCGGAATGTTGCTTATCGGAACAGCCCCGAGCGAACATACGCAAAACATAATGAAAACCAACGCAAGAAACGACCGTTTCATACGCACCTCCATATCGGAAACCGAAAATCAACAAATAAAAACTTCTTATTATACCCGTATTTTTTATAAATTCCACTTGAAATTGAACCGACAAATATTGCCTCAAAACGCAAAAAATGTAAGATTCCGCGTTTTTTTGACCTTTATGGAGTAAATTATGAAACTTTTGAGAATCAGACTCGAGGAAATTTTTAAAGAGGCGATAAAAAGCATCCGTCCCGATTTCGAAGAGTGGGGAAAACTCGTTCTGCAGCCGGCAACAGACGAAAAGTTCGGCAACTACCAGACTAATTTTGCAATGACGGCATCTAAAATATTCAGACAACCGCCGAAAATAATTGCAGAAAGTCTCATCGCGGCGATTCCTGAGAACGACCTGACCGAAAAAATCGAAGCAGCAGGGCCGGGCTTCATAAACATTTTTCTAAAAAAAGAGTCTCTTGCTGAAACAGTCCAAAAAACCTTCACTGAAAAGTGGGATTTTTCGCACATAAACACCGAAGGAACGGTCGTCATCGACTACTCTTCGCCCAATATCGCAAAACCGATGCATGTCGGACACCTCAGGACAACGATCATCGGCGACAGCATAAAAAGAATAATGAAATTCCTGGGTTACAATGTGATCGCCGACAACCATCTGGGTGACTGGGGAACGCAGTTCGGCAAACTTATCGTGGCTTACAACAGGTGGCTCGACAAGGAAAATTTCGAGAAAGACCCGATCGCGGAACTCGAAAGGCTCTACATCAAATTCGGCGACGAAGCGGAAAAAGACCCCGACCTTGACGAACTTGCAAGAATTGAGCTCAAAAAAGTGCAGGACGGTGACGAAGCAAATCTCTCGCTTTGGAAAAAATTTGTTGAGATAACGCTTAGCGAATGTAAAAAGATTTATGAATATCTGGGAATAAATTTCGATACTTACTATGGGGAATCGTTTTACCATCCGCTTATGCCGAGTGTCATTGACGAGCTTGTCGAAAAAGGGCTCGCGGTCGAAAGCGAAGGGGCTCTCGTCGTATTTTTTGACGAAAAGGAAAACCTTCATCCCTGCATCGTGAGAAAAAAAGACGGCGCTTTTCTCTATGCAACGAGCGATCTTGCCACGATAAAATTCAAATACGAAAACTATAAAATGAACAAGGCGCTCTATGTCACCGACGACAGGCAGGCAGTTCACTTCAAGCAGATTTTCAATATCGCAGAGCGTGCCGGCTGGAAGATGGAATTCGTCCACATCCCGTTCGGAGTTCTTTCCTTCAACGGAGAAATTCTGAAGACCCGTGCCGGAAACACGATAAAGCTCGCCGACCTTTTCAAAGAGGCGGAAAGCAAAGGTTTGAGCGTCGTCGAAGAGAAAAATCCCGAACTTCCGGCTGAAGAAAAGAAAAAAATCGCCAAAGCTGTCGGCATCGGAGCCCTCAAATACTCCGACCTTTCGCAGAACAGAACGAGCAACATCGACTTTTCTTGGGAAAAAGCACTCAGTTTCGACGGCAACACCGCGCCCTACCTGCAGTATTCCTACGCAAGAGTCCAGTCGATAAAGCGCAAAGCAGCCGAAAAAGGCATAACTCTTGATTTTAATTCAGAAATCAAGATAGAAAGCGACATCGAAAGAAGCATCGCCGCAAGCGTCGCGAAATTTCCCGAATGTGTCGAAAAAGCGGCTGAACTCTATAAACCCAACTTCATCGCCGACCATATTTTCGATTTGGTCCAGAAATTCGGCACTTTCTACAACTCGACTCCCATTCTCAAAGCAGAACCCGAACAAATGAAGTCGCGTCTTCTTCTCGCCGAAGCGGTCGCACGCACAGTCAAAACCGGCCTTGACCTGCTTGGGATCGAAGCACCGGAAAAGATGTAGACCGCAAGTTCGTTCTTTTCGATTCGCGCCCTCGTCATATCGATATTTCGATATTTCGACATTACGACATAATTTTAAAGGCGCGTCGAAACAAGAATAATTTCAGTGTATTGCAGTAGCAAACAGTTGAAATCAAACAAAAAACTTGATTTTTCAAAAAATATTCGTAGTATGCGTCCGCCTTTCGGGGTGTAGCGCAGGCCGGTTAGCGCATCGGTTTTGGGAACCGAGGGTCGGAGGTTCGAATCCTCTCACCCCGACCATTTGGTCATTGGCAGCCGGATGCTTTGAGTGTGCGCCCATGGCTCAGCTGGATAGAGCAACGGAC
>Ga0310690_10005432_pt1 | contig 17268 bp, 15 predicted proteins | sample AusTroGonzalo_MG_2_FD_207661 | JGI IMG/M metagenome (GOLD analysis project Ga0310690, IMG submission 207661) | Bovine rumen microbial communities from tropical cattle in Woodstock, Queensland, Australia - Gonzalo_04 (v2) (version 2) | ecosystem: Host-associated > Mammals > Digestive system >...
TCGGTGGCCCTGAGGATGATACTCGTGGCACCGATGGTGAAGAGCGTGCCGTCGTCGATGATTCGCCGCTCCTTGGGCGAGAGTTCTACATTATCGACGAAGGTGCCCGTATTGCTGTTGTTATCCTTGAGGGTGTACCGCAAGCGTCCGTGCTTGTCTCTTGAAACGTTGATGGTACAATGGTTCAAGTCAACACTGGGGTCTACGGTCTCAAAGGTACAGTTGGCAGGGTTGCCTTTCTGGTAGCGGCCTATCACATTGTCGCCCATCCTGAGAGGGATAACCTGCTTATAATGGAATACATTTTCTATGACGACCACCGATCCGCAACCTTCCTCGTTGGCCTGCTCGTCAGGATTCTCGTCTTTCTGCCGGTTCTTCAACTTGCTCACACCCATGCGGATGCCAAACTCTTTGCCACAATCGGGACACTTGAAGACCAGTGACTGTCCGGCTTCATACTGAGTCTCATCGAAGGTGATGTATTGGTCGCACTTCGGACACCTGACGCGCTTCATAAGTTTAGCCTTTGTCTTTTAGTTTGAGTACCCAAGCCTCCTCGAATCCCTTGTTGTCGCGGATGCGGTTCAGACGGTTGTAGGCAGCGTTCATGGTCTCGAAATGACCGCAGACCACGCGCGTCACATTGTTGCGCACGAAGATCTCGGCCTCTTTGAAGCCACGCTTGTGCAACTCGTCGACGAACGCCTGTGCATTTTTCTTCGACACATGACTGGCCAGTACGAGGCAATAGCCTGTCATCTCTGTGGGCTGTGCCGCAACGGTATCTTTCTTCACCTCTGCCACAACTTTATTAGCAACAGTCGTGTCGGCAGCAATCTTCAGGGTTGTATCGGGCTTGACAGCGGGTTTATGCACCTTGGTCACGAGCAACGGATTATTGAGTTGCCCCATGTTCATCTGTGTGGAATCGCTGTTGCTCACGGGTGTGGTCATCAGGAAGAAGGCCAATACGGCGGCAGCAACAGCCACCGTATTTCGGATCCACGACATCTTGATGACAAAGGCACGGTCGTCATCCTCATCGTCTGTCGTCAGACCGACAAGCACGGGAGCCGTATTTTCTGTTTCAGTCTTCTCCTCTTCAACAGCAGGCGCAACGGTGGCAATGGGCTTCATCTCATAACTGCTGAGTCCGTAGAGGTCGGGCGTCAGGATACCAGCCTCGCAAGGAGAGAACAGGTATTTACCTTCCTCATTCAACGAGAGTTGGCCGATATCGTTCAACTCATAATACCCCGCAGTGGCAATATGCTGCTTCAGTTCTTCAACCTCACTCTCTATTCTGCGCAGGGCCTCAGGATAACTGATGTCGTAGGCTTCGATATACGACTGCACAAGCAGTGAGTCGTTCATCGTGAGTTGCGGATTAAAGCCCAACGTGCGCAATGGAGGGAGGAACATCTGGTCATCAGCATCATAATGCGCCTCTACGTGATGGGTCATAAAACCACCGAGACCCGGCACGATTACGCAGTCGTTGCTGAGCAGAAGTATCTCAATATGTCTATCTAATTCAATCATGGTCGCAAAATTAATGCTTTTTTCTGAGAAAAACAAATAAAAAGTACCTTAAAATTTCGCAAAAATGATTTTTTTGATGTAACTTTGCATCCAAATTAGAATTATATGGAATATATCAAGACGGAAATAGCAGGTGTATTCATCATCGAGCCACGTGTGTTTAGTGATGCCAGAGGCTATTTCATGGAGGCATGGAAAGAGGAGGAGTTCAATGAGCACATCGGTCCGGTGAAATTCATACAGGACAATGAGTCGAAGTCGTCTTATGGCGTTCTTCGTGGTTTGCATTATCAGAAAGGTGAATGGTCGCAGGCCAAACTCGTCAGGGTGATCAAGGGCCGCGTGCTCGATGTGGCTGTCGATCTCCGAAAGTCCAGTCCAACCTTTGGCAAACATGTGATGGTGGAGTTGAGCGAAGACAACAAACGTCAGTTTTTCATCCCCCGTGGATTTGCGCACGGTTTCCTGGTATTGAGCGAAGAGGCTATCTTTACTTATAAGGTAGACAACCCCTATAAGCCCACCGAGGAAGCAGGTATCCGTTGGAATGATCCCGATCTCGCCATTGAGTGGCCCATCGACCCTGCTGTGGTCCAGACAAGTGAGAAAGATTTAAAGCAGCCCTTATTAAAAGAGGCTGAAGTATTTGAATAACAATGATTTATCATCATGAATATAGCAATTGTAGGAACGGGTTATGTTGGTCTTGTATCAGGAACGTGTTTCGCTGATACTGGTGCAAATGTGACTTGTGTTGACGTAGACGCTAATAAGATAGAACGTCTGAAAGAGGGAATCATTCCCATCTATGAACCGGGACTTGACGAACTGGTCAAGAAGAATGTGGCCGCAGGACGACTGAAGTTTACGACCGATCTGGCATCAGTACTGAATGATGTGGAGATTGTTTTCTCCGCCGTAGGCACACCGCCCGATGAAGACGGCAGTGCAGATTTGAAATATGTGTTGCAGGTGGCCAAGACCATCGGCGAGAATCTCAATAAATATGTGGTGGTGGTCACCAAGTCTACCGTGCCTGTGGGTACGGCCAAGAAGGTGCGCAAGACTATCGAGGACGAACTGGCCAAGCGTGGTGTAGACATCGCGTTCGACGTGGCTTCGAATCCTGAGTTCCTCAAGGAGGGTAACGCCATCAAGGACTTCATGTCGCCCGACCGCGTTGTGGTGGGTGTAGAGAGCGAGCAGGCCAAGAAGGTGCTCACCAAACTCTACAAGCCTTTCCTCATCAACAATTTCCGTGTGATTTTCATGGATATCCCGTCGGCAGAGATGACAAAGTATGCTGCCAACTCGATGCTGGCCACCCGTATATCCTTCATGAATGACATTGCTAATTTATGCGAGCGCGTAGGCGCGGATATAAATATGGTACGCGCGGGCATAGGTTCCGACACCCGTATCGGACGTAAGTTCCTCTATGCCGGTTGTGGTTATGGTGGCTCTTGTTTCCCCAAGGATGTGAAGGCCCTCATCAAGACGGCCGATCAGGCAGGCTATTCAATGGAGGTGCTTAAGGCCGTAGAGCGTGTGAACGAGAAACAGAAGAGTGTGCTCTTCGAAAAACTTGTCAAGGCCTATGGTAGCGAGGATGCTTTGAAGGGAAAGACCATCGCCATGTGGGGTCTCTCGTTCAAGCCCGAGACCGACGACATGCGTGAGTCGACGGCTCTGGTGATGATCGGCAAACTGCTGGCGGCTGGCTGTCAGATTCGTGTGTACGACCCCATTGCAATGGAGGAATGTAAACGTCGTATTGGCGAGACTGTCGTTTATTGCCGTGATATGTATGATGCCGTGCTCGATGCCGACGCGCTGCTGCTGCTTACCGAGTGGAAGGAGTTCCGTCTGCCGGGATGGGGTGTCATCAAGAAGGCGATGAAGCGACCGCTGGTCATCGACGGACGAAATATATTTGATACGGAAGAACTAGAAGAAAACGGTTTTGAGTATCACTGCATAGGAAAATGAGACGATTACCAATCATCATCATTGCAGTCTTGATGCTGATGGGCTGCGGGAACCGTTCTGCCAATGTGTCTGTGGCGGAACGGGAGGAAGACCGCGACTCGAAGGCGATGCTACAGGGCTTATGGGTGGATGACGAGACCCAGGAGATGGCCGTTCTCGTGAAAGGCGACACCATCTTCTATTCCGACTCGACCAGTATGCCTTCCTATTTCTGCATCGTGGGCGATTCCCTCGTGCTGGCATCGGGTGCCACCTATAACATCGACCGTCTCACAGCGAATCTATTCTGGTTCCACAATCAGAATGGTGACCTCGTGAAATACCGCCGGAGTGATAATCCGGAAGACACGGCTTGGGTGCACGATTCGCCGCACATCATGACCTATACCCATCAGGTGAAGACCGATTCTATGGTGAGTTTCGGTGGCGAGCGCTACCATTGGTATATTGCCATCAACCCCACGAAATACAAGGTGGTGAAGCATTCCTATAGCGACGATGGTGTCGAGGTGGACAATATCTATTACGACAACATCATGCACATCAGCGTCTATAAAGGTGCGCAGAAACTCTTCTCGAGCGATTTCCGTAAGAGTCAGTATGGCAAGTATGTGCCAGCCGACTTCTTGGAGCAGGCGGTGCTGGGCAATATGGAGTTCAGTAGTATCGATGCGGCAGGTCTGCACTTCAATGCCACCCTTTGTATTCCTGATGGCGCCAGTTGCTACCTGGTAGAGACCTTGATCTCGTACAAGGGAGAATTAACTATGAAAACCATTGAGTATTAGTCGCCCGTCCAGGCGTCTAACAGCATTCTGGCTATTGAGAGTTTTTCCGGGATATCGGGCAGGTGGTCTTTCTTGAACCATCCGCCTTTGGCTATCTCGCTTTGCTGCAGGTGTATCTCACCAGAGACATAGTCGGCATTAAAGCCCACCATCAGTCCACAAGGGTAAGGCCAGGGCTGTGAGCCGAAATAGCGGATATTGGTGATAGTGACACCTGTCTCCTCAAGTGCCTCACGGGCCACGGCTTCCTCAAGTGTCTCACCTGTCTCAACGAAGCCTGCCACCAGTCCGTAGTAGTCGCGCTTGAAATTCTTGGCTCGCACCAGAAGCACCTCATCGCCCCGATGAATCAGTACGATGACGGCCGTTGCCAACTGGGGCCAGACCTCCTTACCGCACTCCGTGCATTTCTTCGAGATGTCCGTATCCATGCGCATCGGTGCACCACACACGCCACAATACTTCGTATTCTGATCCCAATACAACAGTTCCTGACACTTGCCCGCCTTCAGATAGAGCGGCTTGGGCAACTTGAAATAACTCTGTCGCAGGGGACACATCTCATAACGCGCATCGTCCACAATGGGGGCATCGATACGGTAGGTCTTCACCGCAACACCATCCAGCGGCGTGATGTTCATCACGTTCGTCCAGGGCTTAACCTCTGTGGGGGCTTCCTCCTGCAGAGGGATAGTATAACTGCCGTCAGTGCATTTCTCTAGCAGCAGGTCTTCTTTGCAGAAAACAAAATAATATTGTTTCACGGCTTATCTCTCTTTTCCGAATAATTGTTTGTAATCACGTGCCAGAGCGGGCTTCACCCATTCCTCGGGAACGAATTTCCAGTTGTTATTGGGCTGAGGGTTCACCACACCCATCTTCCGGATTTCTTCTGTGAGATAATGGCGCTGATCCATGTCGGTATGCCAGATGACGCGTTTCTCCAGTTCCTCCTTGGGAATACCAGCACCGAGTGTCAGCAGTTCACCGCCGCCATTGGCACGATAACTGTTCATCACCACCTTATACCATTTCTTCTCATCGAAAGGTTCTCCGTTCGACATTCTGAGAATCCTGACCTTCTGGCCGTCGGGCTTTGTCACGTCCACTTCGTAGTCGATGCCACAGGCAGAGTCGAAGTTGAAGGTGTAATATTGGAATCCCGTGCGCTGCTGGTCGCCGGTGGTATTGTCATTCAGTCTGAGGGCATGATCCTCGGGCTTGGTCATCGTGTTGGTCCACATGTCATAACTGTACTCCAGATGCTTACGCACCTCTTCGCCTGTCAGGCGCAGCATGAACATCAGGTTCTCAAAGCGGTAGAGTTTGAACATATCGGCTTGTGTCACATCGCCAGCCTGAATTACGCTATTGAAAGCCAGCGGGGCATTGAACGAGATCTCCGCACCCGAGATCTTCATCTGCAGGTTGTGGATGAGATCGGTAAAGGCCGAGTTTCCGAAGAAACCTTCGCGTGAGTAGACGGGGCTCTCGAATCGTCCGATCTTACGGCTCACATACTGCTTCACAGCATCGATCTTCGGTTGGAAATGACTGAGCATCTGCTCGTCGATGGCCTCGTCGACCACGCTGACAATCTCGCCTTTGATATCCTTCTTGGTCAGATGACCGTTCTTGTAGGTCAGTTCGATATCTGCCTCTGCCACGTTCTGCACATAACAACTGGGGTCGATGCAGAGCACTTTCTTGCCGGCCTTATTGGTAATCCATTCTTTATGAACCTGATGGTCGTGACCGAAGAAGATAATGTCGAAACCTGGCACTTCCTTGGCAACGGCTTCTGTGGCATCCTCTTCGTATTCATTCGTCTTGATGCCACCGCTTAGGCCGGAGTGGAACAGACCGAAAATCAGATCAGGACGCTCTGTATCCTGGATGTACTTCACCCATTTCCTGGCACAACTGGTCATCTCCTCAAACTCTAATCCTTTCCAAATTGACTTGTTCAGCCAGTTGGGGATGGCAGGTGTCAGCATACCGATGATGCAGATCTTCACGCCATCGACATAATGCACGGAGTAGGGTTGCAGACCTGTGTAGATGCTCTGCGGGTCGGCCTTGCCGTTTTTGAACTCCTCCTTAACGATGTTTGCACCCAGCAAAGGACAGCGCACCTCACGGATCCACTTGTCATAAACCTTATGGCCGGGCTCGATATCGTGGTTACCCACGGTTTCGGCATCATATTTCATATAGTTGATCACCGAAGCCGCCAGGTTCTCATCCTCGGGCATCACATAGTTCGACCAATACACACAAGGCTGTCCTTGCAGGATGTCGCCATTGTCAATCAGCAGCAGGTTGTCGCCATATTGCTGACGCTGTTTCTTGATATAGGTATTGGCACGTGTAAGTGTTCCGCTGATGGGCTTGTTGTTCATGAAGTCCCAAGGGAAGAAATGGCCGTGCACATCGCTTGTCTCTATTACCTTAAGCCGTACTGTCTTCGTGGCAGGCTGGGCTGTTACTGTCAATATCATAGCCGTAAAGGCTATCGTTAGTATGGATTTTTTATTCATCGTCTGTTTATTTTTGTGCAAAGTTACGAAAAAAACTCAGTTTATGCAAATATTGGTATGGTTTTTGCTGCTTTTGGGGTAAAGAATACTTAAAAGTAAGGAGGATTAAATATGGCATTTGTTGATTATTATAAGATTTTAGGCGTTGACAAGACGATTCCCCAGAAGGATGTGAAGAAGGCATATTTGAAGCGTGCCAAGCAGTTCCATCCCGATCTTCATCCCGATGACCCGAAGGCGCAGGCCAAGTTCCAGGCGTTGCAGGAGGCCTATAATGTGATCAGTGATCCTGAGAAGCGCAAGAAATACGACCAATATGGTGAGCAATGGAAGGAGGCTGCGCAGTTCGGCGGATTCGGCAGGGGCGGCACTGGCGGCGGCAATCCCTTTGGTGGTTTCGACTTCTCGGGCTTCAGTTCCGGTGGAGCAGGTGGCTTCAGCGATTTCTTCGAGACTCTGTTTGGCCGTAAGGGTCAGCAGGGTGGGGGCTTTGGTGGCTTCCAGGGCTTTGGCGGTTCATCACCTCGCACCAGTACTGGCGAGATGAGTGCCAATGTCACTATTGACCTCTATACGGCCTTGTTGGGTGGCGAGGTCATTCTGGCGCTCTCCAACGGCCAGAAGGTCAAGATGAAGGTAAAACCCGAGACACAGCCTGGTACGAAGGTCCGTCTGCGTGGTAAGGGCTATGACCGTGGTGATGGTACTTTCGGCGACCTCGTCATCACCTATCAGGTCAAACTCCCCACCAACCTCACCGAACAGCAGAAACAACTGTTACGTCAGATGCAGCATCTGTAAATATTCTGCCCCATAAGCACGCTTCACAAATAAAGGCACCCTTTCGGATGCCTTTAATTCGATACTCTAATCTTTCCGCATTCTGTGCATTTCAAGACCCAGGGCCGAGAAACCGGCTATGGACATTAAGGTTGAAACAGTGAGTTTGGTTAACTCTGCGATACCGTTCAGCGTTGCAATGCCGGCAACCGAAGCAGAGAGTGCGATGGCAATGATAGCCAGGATAACCAGAAGTCTACGAGAAACGGTGATCTTCCCCCTTTTATGTAATGCGCCTAATAACAGTACGGCTGATGCAATAATTAATGTCAGACCATTGATGCCTTTCAGCAGGGTGAGCCAGCCGATACCTGTTTCAATCATGCCCATAACTGTAGCGACCACAAAGAGACAGCCTGCAACAGCGAAGAGGGTATAGCCTATGATGGACGCCACTTTCCCGCCCAACTTGCGGGGCTGGCCCGTTGCAGGGTCGATGGCCTTACCATTATACTTGAATTTGATGATCAACCAGCGAATCAAAACTGGTACCATAAGGATTAAGGCCATGACGATAAAGATGATCACCGCTTTTCCACTTATCCCTATGAACATCTGCAAGAAGAATACGAGAAGAACAACGGCTGATATAATACCAAAGTACTTAACATTCTTTGAGTAATCTGCCTCTTTCTCAACGAGGGTCTTCAGGTCATAGGAACCGTAGTCCTCCTTCTTCGTCCGTCTTAGGATGACGAATCTGAAGATTAGCGAAGCCACCCAATACACGCCCAGTATGATTATACCCAGGAGTGTCAGCCGACTATAGGTCCAAGCCCACCATGCCATTGCGGGCACAAAGATCAGATCTCCCCAGATTAATGCCTCTTTGGCATTTTGACGGATGTCTGCAAACTTGCGGTACATTGCCTCGCGGAGTTGCTCATCAGAAACAATCTCCTGACCGTCCAACCTTTCATCCATCAGGTTGTATGAAGCCTTCAATTCATCCAGTTCATGGAGTTCAAAAATATTCTCATTCATAATTTTTACGAATTAATTAGTTTGACATTGATTTTAGTTGTTCCTTGATGCGGAACAGACGACTGGTGACGGCTGCGGTAGAGAGACCGACAATCGCGCCAATCTCGTCATACCTCATACTCTCCAGCCACAGAAGGATGATGGCGCGGTCGAACAACTCAAGGCGATTGATTCTGTCGTACAGCATCTTGATTTGCTTACCACCTTCATCGGAATCACTCATCACACCTTTGTCGATGACAAGCGGAATGGTTGGTACATTCCGTTTCTTGCCGCGCTCAATGTTGCAGCACGTGTTCAGGCTGACACGCCAAATCCACGTTTTCGGGCTGCTCTCACCACGGAACTTGGCAAAGCCTTTCCAGAGATTGACCAACACTTCCTGGAAAAGGTCTTCCACATCAGTAGGGTTGTCTGAGAAAAAGTAGCATACCGTGTAGATTGTCTTACGGTATTCTCGGACCAGTTTTGTGAATTCTAATTCAATTTCTTTCATCTTTTTGAGGGTTTATACAACCATTTAGTACCCACTTTTGAGGATTCCTTTCGTAAAAATCAGAAAAATTTCAAAAATAATATGATTTTGCTTGCAAAGATACGATTTATTTTCCATTTATTTGTACTTTTGTATGCGAAAAATCAAAGGAAAAAGTGAATACAGAGATTTTAAGTCAACTGAATGAGAGTCAACAGCAGGCGGTGGTCTATTGCGATGGGCCGTCGTTGGTTATTGCTGGCGCCGGATCAGGAAAGACCCGAGTGTTGACTTATAAGATTGCGTGGTTGTTGGAACAGAAAATGGCTCCTTGGCAGATATTAGCGCTGACGTTTACCAACAAGGCTGCACGAGAAATGAAGGAGAGAATAGGCCGATTAGTGGGCGTGGAACAGGCAAGATATCTTCAGATGGGCACTTTTCATAGTGTATTTGCAAGAATCCTACGTTCAGAAGCAGAGACAATCGGCTTCAACTCCAATTTCACCATCTATGACCAGAGTGATGCCCGTTCGTTAGTCAAGACAATCATCAAGGAGATGGAACTTGACGATAAGGTGTATAAACCGGCATCTGTCGCCGATCGTATTTCGATGGCCAAGAATCACCTGCTGCTGCCACAAGCCTACGCACAGAGTGCCTGGGCAAGGGATGATGCCAGTCAGAAGCGTCCTCAGGTGGCCAATATATATATTAGGTACGCGGAGAGATGTCGTCAGGCAAATGCGATGGATTTCGACGATTTGCTGGTACAGACATGGGTGTTGTTTCAGAATCATGAGGACATCAGACAGAAATATGTGGAAAAGTTCCACTATGTTCTGGTCGACGAGTATCAAGATACCAATTTCGCACAACAGGCCATCGTTTATCAGTTGACGAAGGAACGGCAGAAGGTGTGTGTGGTTGGCGACGATGCACAGAGCATCTATTCATTCAGAGGTGCCAATATCGACAATATCCTGAATTTTCAAAGTCAGTATACAGATGCCAAACTCTTCAAACTGGAACAGAATTACCGTTCGACGCAACTGATTGTGCAGGCGGCAAATTCGTTGATCAGACGAAACGAGCGGCAGATTCCGAAGAATGTGTTCTCTAAGAATGAGCATGGCGAAAAACTACAGTTGAAGCCGGCCTATTCGGACCGCGAGGAGGCGATGATCGTGACGCAGGACATCAAACGCCTGCGCCGACAGGAAGGTGGCAACTGGAGTGACTTCGCCATTCTGTATCGTACCAATGCCCAGAGCCGCAGTTTCGAGGAACAGATGCGAAAGGACAATATCCCGTACCGCATCTATGGTGGACTAAGTTTCTACCAGCGCAAGGAGATCAAGGATGTGATTGCCTATTTCCGTCTGATAGCCAACCCCAGCGACGAGGAGGCCTTTAAACGAATCGTGAATTATCCCGCACGCGGCATTGGCGACACCACCGTGGGAAAGATCATACAGACGGCTCAGACCTATGGCGTCAGCCTTTGGCAGGTCATCAAGGAACCTGTGCTGTTCCCGATAGAGGTGAGCAAAGGCACGATGACGAAGATACAGGCCTTCCGCGAACTGATAGAAGGATGGATAGCCCGTGTGAATACGGAGGATGCCTACACCCTCGGCCATGATATCATCATGAACTCAGGTATCAGCAAGGATATCTACAGCGGACGGAATCCAGAGGACATCTCCAGACAGGAGAACCTTGAAGAGTTCCTGAGCGGTATGCAGGATTTTGTGGAGAGTCGTCGTGAGGAGGATATGGGCGATCAGGTGTATCTGCCCGATTTTCTGCAGGAAGTGGCGCTCTTGACCGACCTCGACAGCGATGAGGGGGATTCAAACGACAAGGTGACGCTGATGACCATCCATTCCGCCAAGGGACTGGAGTTCCCGACGGTATTCGTTGTAGGACTGGAAGAGAACATTTTCCCCAGTCCGATGTGTACCAATTCGATGCGGGAACTGGAAGAGGAGCGCAGACTGCTCTATGTGGCCATCACCCGTGCTGAGAAGCATTGCATCCTGACGTGCGCACAGAATCGTTTCCGCTATGGACGGATGGAATATGACACACCTTCGCGGTTTATCCGTGACATCGATCCAGAATTGTTAGATGTTCAGAGTGAGACGGGTGGGGGAAAGCCTTCCTTCGGAGGCAGTCGCTCGCCGGAATGGATGCAGAACCCTCGTCCTGTGGCCACACAGTTCAAGGCAGATCCCAAACCGAGAATCGTGGCTCCACGCCAACCCGAGAAGCCCGTGGATCCCTTTGGGCCCAATTTCAAACGTCTACATCAGGCAGTGGCGCCGCGACCGATGGCTTCCGACCCCAGTAGCAGCGACCTGCACGAGGGCTGTCAGATAGAGCATCAGCGTTTTGGTGTGGGCACCGTCATCAAGATAGAGGGCACGGGCGAGAACACCAAGGCCACCGTGACGTTCCGCAATGCAGGCACCAAACAACTCCTACTGAAATTCGCCAAATTCAAGATCATAGGATAAACAATTAGAGCGACTCATCATCGGGTCGCTCTATATTTTTCTGCTTAGCCTTAGGCAGATGTTTCTTCTTTCGGATCCACGCAGCCTTTCGGGCTTCGTAATCTTCGTAATGTTTCTCTAAGAATCCGTCAGCCATCAGTTGTTGAACTTAGCATAGATAACACGCAACTTAATCGGACTGGCAGTCGTGCCGCGCTTGAGTCGGGTGGTGGACAGCCCCATCTCATGCACCAGGGCGATGGGCGTGGTGCCGGATGACGAAGTGGAACTGACGGTGGTAATCTCACCCACAGGAACCAGCAGGGCCTTGTTCCAGTCAGGATGCTTGGCTACCCAGTCGGGATCGCGCTTCAAACCTTCAAGACGGTCATTATACATCTTGACAATGAGATTGTTGATATCGCTGCTACTGGAGAAACTGTAGGCATTCTTGCTCAGAGTGGTGTAGAACGCATACCGGTTATTGTAGTTCTGATTCGTCTCAAAGAATGAGTTCAGACTGTCTTTCTGTATCAGCAACAACTTCTGGGGAGCCGAGAATGTATAATTGGTGAGCGGCTCAAAGTTGTTGACGCGATTGAATGATACCGATACGGAGAGCAGCGAGTCCTTCATGTGAGCCGACTTGATCTCCTCAACGGGCAATGTCACTTCGGTGAAGATACCGGCTGGCGTCTTCAGATAGGTGTACTCCGAATCCGATTCCACCAGTTTTCTGAGGGCAGCCTTGTCGTTCTTGACCGTAATCGTCTGGAGCACCTCATCCGTTGATGATGTCTCCAGAAAACTGTAATATTCTTCACCGTCTTCATCGTCTTTGTAGTCATAGTAGACGCGAAGTTGCGCCTCAGCGAAGTTGGCCAACAGACCTTGTCCGTCGGTGGTCTCGACATAGAATCCTGGACACATCTGATGAATGAAGGCAAACGAGTTCTTGAAGTACTCAGGATGCTCATAATAGTTGCGCAGGATATAGGTGCCGTAGTTGTTGTAGCGCACACCATTCTTATCGGTATAGGGCTCGTTGAGACGAATCACCACATGCGGATCGAAGCCCGACAGGTTTCTGATACTATCCGAATAGGTAAAGTCGACATAGCCGAACAACTGCGACTGCACGATTCCGTCCTTACGGAGATAGCCTTCTTTCACGGGATCAAAACTGGTATAGTGGACACCGTCGGCCACAGGTTGACCGAGTTCTGAAATCCTCAGTTTCATGGTTGTTGTGGTATCGCCATACGACTTGCTCTTTTCAAAGAAGAGGAAGATGTTACAGGAATCGGCCACAATCTGGCCATCCACACGGCTGGTAATCTTGTCGATGGCGGGCAGATGGGTTTCTTCCATCATATTGAACTGCATCATGAAACTGCTGGCAACAGAGGTCTTGGTCTCCGGATCCGTGACACGTCCCAGATAGAGTTCATTATTATATGTGTATACAGAATCTGGGATGAACGATGCCGTCAGCACGTCAAATTCTTCGGAAGTGACGTTGATATTATCATTACTGCTTGTAAGCGACATACCGATATTGTCTGTACCTTCGTCGCAAGAACAGATTGCCATTGCAAAACCAGCAATCGCGAAAACATATTTGAGTTTCATGTCTGTTTTATTAGGGTTTATTCATCTCCGCTTTCCTCTACAGCATCCGGGCAGATGGTGTCATAGAAAGACTCGATGTTATCTGCATAATTGTCTTTTGAATATTTTAATACGGGTACATTGTGCTCGTTGGCATAAGCAAGCAGATCCTTGTCGACGTTCTTCACGGCCGGCACGATGCCGTCGCTATAGTCAATGGCCAGTTTGCTCAATTCGTTGAAATCAAACTTGTCGTTATAGGGCTTCAGCAGTTCGGCTGTTGCCTCACGGAATTCCAGACAACGCTTGAAATTGGTGCCGAAGTCTTTATTGAGACTATTGGCAAACAGCGAGGTGACCACCTTGGTATTGGTGAATGAAGGCTCGTCGTGATAAGCCGTCTTGATATAGAACGGCACAACGGCGCTCATCCAGCCCTGACAATGGATAATGTCGGGCACCCAACGGAGTTTCTTCACGGTCTCCAGCACACCTCTTGCAAAGAATATGGCACGCTCTCCATTATCGGCATAGTCTTCACCATTCTCGTCCTTCTCCATCTGACGCCTGCTGAAGTAATCGTCGTTATCGATGAAATAGACCTGAACCTTCACCGACTGTATGGTGGCAACCTTGATGATGAGGGGATGGTCGGTCTCGTCGATGATCAAGTTCATACCCGACAGACGAATCACTTCATGTAACTGTCCACGACGCTCATTGATATTACCCCATTTGGGCATGAAGGTACGGATTTCAAAACCTTTTTCCTGAATAGAATGCGGAAGGTCTCTACCTAAAAGCGACATCTCGCTATCTGGTACGTAAGGAGCAATCTCCTGATTAATGAAAAGTATCTTTTTAGCCATTCTCTGATGAATTATGCTGCAAAGGTACTAAAAAATCCTTGAAAAAAAGCCATTTCCATGGTGTTTTTAGCAAAAAGTGACACATTTTTACCCGTTTTTTTATTTTTTATGATTCTTCCGCCCCATGAAAAGGGCAATATAGAGACGGCGTAAAACACACGAAAATGGGCCAAAGAGTCGTTAGAAAGTGTAAATTATCAAGAAAAATGAAGGTTTTTGTGTAAAAAAACTAAATAAAAGTTGCACGTTTTAATTATAATTTGTATTTTTGCAAAAAATATTTAGGATTTAACCATTGATTTCATGGCGAAGTATAACATTACAGAAAAGAAAGAGAAGGAGGCTGCCTACCGTAGTTTGGTGAGCCCCAAACTGATGGACGAGATGCAGGAGAAGATCATGAACATCATCGTCATGCAGAAAAAATACCGTGACAAAGAGTATTCTGCCAAGAAATTAGCAGAAGACCTCGGTACGAACACTCGCTATATCTCGGCCGTCGTGAATGTACGTTTTCACATGAATTACACTTCATTTGTGAACAAGTACCGTATCGATGAAGCAATGTCGATTTTGGTGGACAAGCGCTATCAGGACCTCCGTATGGAAGAGGTCAGCGACATGGTAGGATTCGCCAACCGCCAGTCGTTCTATGCTTCATTCTACAAAATCATGGGTATCACCCCACGTGAGTACAGACTGAACCATTTGGCCCAGCATCCTTCATTGAAGAAAGGAACCAAGGGCAGTTCTAAAAAATGATTAATCAGGAGGACTTTTAGTGGGATTTGTTTACCAAGACGAGCGCTTTGCTGATCTGCAACTTCTGCGCTATTGTCTGCATGGTTTCGAGAAATTGTCGCTTCAACAGAAGAAATTGATTTACTATCTGTCGAAAGCGACAATTTTCGGAAGAGACATTACTTTTGATCAGAACGGGAAATACAACCTCCGCATCCGCAAGATGTTGGAGGTCGTTTATTGTGATACGACCATTTCGCACGACAGTACTGATTTCCAGGCATTGGAAACCTATCTGAAACGCATCTGGTTTTCCAATGGTATTTACCATCACTACGGCTGCGAGAAATTCAAGCCAGGCTTTTCCGAGGATTATCTGCGCGAGGTAATCGGAAAGGTCGATGCCAGGAAGTTGCCCCTGAACGACGGCGAAAGCGTAGCGGAGATGTGCCAGGAACTCTTTCCTGTCATCTTCGATGCGGATGTTCTGCCCAAGCGTGTCAACAAGACCGATGGCGAGGACCTGATCCGAACATCTGCCTGTCATTTCTATGAAGATGTGACGCAGCAAGAGGCAGAGGACTTCTATGACAGCATGAAGCAACAGGATGCCGGTACGGACACACCGATCTCCTACGGTCTGAACTCGACACTGGTGAAGGAAGACGGTCAACTCAAGGAGCGTGTCTGGAAAGCCGATGGCCTGTATGGAAACGCCATCCGTCATATCATCTATTGGCTGAGGAAGGCTGCTGAAGTGGCTGAGAACAAAGCCCAGAAATCGTATATCGAACGCTTGATAAATTATTATGAATCAGGCGATTTGAATATTTTCAATCAATATTGCATTGAATGGGTCAGCGAACATGCTTCTGCCGTCGATTTCATCAATGGCTTCATCGAAGTATATGGCGACCCCTTAGGTCTGAAAGGCACATGGGAAGGACTCGTGGAATACATCGACAAGGAGGCCACCCATCGTACCCAGACCATCTCCAACAATGCCCAATGGTTTGAAGACCATTCGCCGGTTGACGACCGGTTCAAGAAGCGTGTTGTGCATGGTGTGTCGGCCAATGTGATCTGTGCGGCGATGCTTGGTGGCGAGGAATATCCCTCAACGGCCATTGGCATCAATCTGCCGAATGCCGACTGGATCCGGGCACAATATGGCTCGAAGAGCATCACCATCAGCAATATCACCGATGCTTATAACAAGGCCGCCAAAGGCAGCGGTTTTAAGGAAGAGTTTGTCATCGATGCAGAAACACTTCGGCTGATAGAGCAATACGGCGATGTGTGTGATGACCTCCATACCGACCTGCACGAATGTCTTGGGCACGGCAGCGGACAGTTGTTGCCGGGTGTGGACCCCGACAGTCTGAAGGCCTATGGCAACACGATTGAGGAGGCGCGGGCAGACCTTTTCGGACTCTATTATATCGCTGATGCCAAACTGGTGGAACTGGGTCTGACGCCTGATCTTGAGGCCTACAAGTCGCAGTATTACACCTATATGATGAACGGCTTGATGACACAGTTGATACGCATTGCGCCAGGTCATCAGATAGAAGAGGCCCACATGCGCAACAGGGCCCTCATTGCCCATTGGTGTTATGAGAATGGCGATGCCATCCGCCTCGTCAAGCGCGGCGACAAGACGTATGTCGAAATCACCGACTATGCGCAATTACGTGCCCTGATAGCCCGTCTGTTGGCTGAAGTGCAGCGTATCAAGAGCGAGGGCGACTATGAAGCCGCACGGCATTTGGTGGAGACCTATGCCGTCAAGGTAGATGCAACGCTTCATCAGGAGGTACTGGCGCGCTATCAGAAACTGAACCTCGCTCCCTATAAAGGTTTTATTAATCCGATGATGCTACCCGTCATTGACGAACAAGGCGAAATCTGTGATATCCAGATCAACTACAGCGAAAGTTATGCCCATCAGATGCTTCGTTACAGTACGGAATATGGCACCTTAATATAATAATCATGGATGTTAAAGAACAAATCAAAGAGATAAAACAGTCGTTCCGTCAGATGATGGACGGCTCCATCGCCAAGTCCATGCGTGACAAGGGGTTGACGTATAAACTGAATTGGGGTGCTACGTTGCCGCGTCTGCGTGAGAAGGCCGATGCCTATGGCAAGAATTACGACCTCGCCATCGCCCTTTGGAAAGAGGATGTGCGCGAGTGTAAGATTCTGGCCACGATGATCATGCCCCCCGATCAGGTACTGCCTGAAGTCATCGACATCTGGATGGAACAGATCACTTCACAGGAGATTGCCGAACAGGCCGTCTTCAACCTCTTCCAGTATCTGCCTTATGCGCCTGAGAAAGCCTACACCTGGATGGCTTCCGACAAGGACCTGTATCAG
>Ga0310690_10005433_pt1 | contig 17268 bp, 12 predicted proteins | sample AusTroGonzalo_MG_2_FD_207661 | JGI IMG/M metagenome (GOLD analysis project Ga0310690, IMG submission 207661) | Bovine rumen microbial communities from tropical cattle in Woodstock, Queensland, Australia - Gonzalo_04 (v2) (version 2) | ecosystem: Host-associated > Mammals > Digestive system >...
AAAATAATAATAAAGATATCTATAGTGGCTAAAATTTGGCAAAGTCCTTATAACTGTTACATGACTATCCGCTACTGCCCATCCAAATTGATTTAATTTACTATCATATATTGCCATTCTTCCAAGCGTACCAAGCCCAGTTGAATTCCATAGTAAATCTCCGTCTCTTAATAATCTTTCTTCTGTGTATTTCTCTACTGTTTTAGGGTCTGCAAATTTGGCTTTTTCCAGAGAGAAACCAGACCATTGATTACACTTTTGTGCGACTACCGGATACTTTTTAATCTCCGAATATATCGGGGATTTTCCCCTGCTAATATATGTAGTAATGTTTTCCAATCTTACCCATTCCCAACTTTCGGGAATCTCAAAAGGTATTTCATCTTCGGAGATTGGCTTTTCTTCGAGGTCTTTCTTTTTGAGTTTACCTTCTTTTACCAGTTGCTTCTTTTCTTCGCGGATACGATCGAGCAGAACAGATGCGGGCTCGTCGTTTGGGTCTTGCTTTACCAAACGGCCTTCGATGGCTTCTTGAAGGATGCTTTTCTTCAGTCGTTCAGGCAGTTCTGCATTCAGTTTGTTGAGTTCTTCTTGTGCTTTTCCGTATTCCTCAACCTTTGGCAACAATTCCTCTATCTTCGCTACAATCCGCTTCTTCTCAGCAAGAGGAGGGAGAGGGACAATAAGATTACTTAAGGATTGACCATTTACATTAGGCTGACCTGTTCCCGATGTAGCATCCGTTAATTGAGACCAATAATAAGGAGACCCCATAAAAAGTTTAATATACTCTTCGCATATGTTTCCTAAAGGAATAGCCCTAATAAGATATGATGCAAAAACTGAAACATCATTTAGTTCTCGAACAATATACGTTTTGCCTACAGTTCCACCAGTTCGAGCAATCAATATATCCCTGTTGTGCAATTGGTATATTTCTAATTCCTTTTCTTTGATAGTACAAAAAGGAACTGTCGTCCAATTTACCTTATCGTTTTGTATGTCTGTAATACGCAACAACTTTGAATTGCCTTTAGATGCAGCTGAAGCGGTATAACCATAATGGATAGCCTTTGATAACGTGAATAATCTGCACCACTCCCAACTTTCAGGAATCTCAAAAGGTATTTCATCCTCGGAGATTGGTGTTTCTTCGAGGTCTTTCTTTTTGAGTTTTCCTTCCTTTACGAGTAGCTTCTTTTCTTCGCGAATACGGTTGAGCAGAACAGATGCGGGCTCGTCGTTGGGGTCTTGCGGCACAAGCCTTCCCTCGATGGCTTCCTGCAATATGGCGTTCTTTAATTGTTGTGCGGTCATAGGGTTTTAACTTCTCTTTTCAACTTTTCAATTTCGTCTTTCTGCTCCTGATAGGCTTTGAGGGCACGTTGCTTCAAGTCCTCGTACTTGGCTTTCCATTCATCCGCTTCTGCTTGAGCCTGTGCCAGTTGCTGCTGCAAGGCAGGGACAGCCTGCTCCAATTCAGCGAGGCGTCTGTCTTGTTGCTGGCGGTAACCAGTGCGGGCTGCATGCATGCGTTCCTTGATGCCTCCTTCGGTGACAAAAGTGCGCTCCAGACTCTCCATATACTTGTTCATCATCGTGTCCACCTGAAAGCAGAGCGTCAGCCCCACATTCGCCATTTCCTCGGCCGTCCATTGGGTGAAGTACGGCTCGTAGTCGCTGAGCAGGTTGTGACTCTTGGTGAAGTCCTGCATAGGCTGGAAGCGCTTGTCGTCGGGTTTCCACTGTCGCAGCTGTCTTGATTTCAGAAAGTCTTCGTAGTCCTGTCGCAACTCACCAATACTCGACCTGGCAACATTCAGCAGCTGGAGCTCCATCTGCGTAGATGTCTTGCCGTCCTCCGAACCCTCAACGATGTTCTGCTTCCCTGAACGAGCCGCCTGTACCATCTGATCGACGGTACGGTCTCCGTATTGTGGCAGAAAGCGCTCGCAGAAGACGTAAGTCATCTGGTAGAGCACCTCCGACTTCTGGTAGAACCAGAGGTCCTGCCACTTAGGCACCTGACGGAAGATGCTCTTGAAGGGCTTGTCGCTATTTTTTGACATTTTCGCTGTTCTTTTTGGGGGGGTCTATTGTTTCTATAGTTTCTATAGATGCTATAGGTGCTATAGGAGCTATAGGGGCTGGGGCTATAGGGGCTATTCCTAAGATTTGCTGAATCTCCGATAGCGTCTGGTCTATCTTTGCGTCGAGGGCTGTGCGCTTTTCGTGGTACTGCTGCAGCAGTTCTTCGGGGCGCAGCACTTCCTCTTCTTCTTTGGGGAACTTGCATTGGTCGAAGTTCAATCCGAGGTCGAGCAGTTCTTGGGCAGAGAAATGGCGAGATTTCTCGTCGCCTGTTTCGCTATCGACGATTTCCTTGCGATTGCTCCACCATTCCACGATTGGCTGGCAATGTTCCAGCAGCATGGGTTTGGTCTTTGAGAAGTGTTTGTAGCCTTCGGGCATATCGAGGCGATAGAACCAAGTTTCTTTGGTGCTGAAACCCTCGGGAGCATCTTCGGCCTTCTCATTATTGAAGAAGAGGATGTTCGTGGCAATAGAGGTATAGGGCGAGAAGATGGAGCCGGGCAAGCGGATGATGGTGTGCAGATTGAACTCGCGAAGGAGTTTTTCCTTGATAGTGAGCTTTGCGCCGTCTGTGCCGAACAGGAAGCCATCGGGCAGGATGACTGCTGCCCGTCCGTTCTTAGCCAAACGGTACAGGATGACCACCATGAAGAGGTCGGCAGTCTCGCTGGAGGCGAGGTCGGAAGGGAAGTGGCGCTTCACCTCGTTCTTCTCGTTTCCGCCGTATGGTGGATTCATCAGGATGACGTCGAAGCGGTCGTCGTCGGTATAGTTCAGCACGTCTTTGGTGAGCGAGTTTCCATGATTGACTCTTGGCGAATCGATGTCGTGCAGCAGCATATTGGTGACGCAGAGCATATAAGGGAACTGCTTCTTCTCGATGCCGTAGATGGATTGTGCGTATGCCTCGCGGTCTTCTGCCGTCTTGACCTGCTTGTCGAGCGCTTTGAGCCATGAAGTGAGGAAGCCGCCTATGCCGCAAGCGAAGTCTGCCATCTTTTCTCCCACCTTGGGCTGGATGGTTTCGGCCATGAAGTCGGTCAGAGCACGAGGCGTATAGAACTCGCCTGCTGTGCCAGCCGACTGCATTTCCTTCAGGATGGCCTCGTAGATTTCGCCGAAAGCATGACTCTCTTCGTAGCTGCTGAGGTCGAGCCCATCAATCACATTGATTACCTGACGCAGCAACACGCCGTCCTTCATGTATTGGTTGGCATCTTGGAAAGTGGCACGAACAATAGCGCTACGCATTGGTGTGTCGGGCGAAACCTCCAACTCCTTCAGGGTCGGGAACAGGTGGTTGTTTACGAAGTTGAGTAGAGCGTCTGCCGTGAGTGCATTACCCGAGCCGTCGTCCTTTGCCCAATTGCGCCAGCGGCAGTCTTCGGGGATGAAGGATTGGTAGCCGTCTTCGTTGAACTCCCAGTCGTTTTCCTTTTCGTCATAAACCTTGAGGAAGAGCATCCACGCAATCTGTTCTATTCGCTGGGCATCGCCGTTGATGCCTGCGTCGTTGCGCATGATGTTGCGTATGTTCTTTACAAAATTGGTTAAAGCCATTCTGATTTACAATTTGACAATTTACTATTTACAATTTAGCTGGCCTGATAGAGTTCGTTCTCCAGTTCGCGGACGGCGTCGAAGTATTGCTGGTTGCCGCCGAAGAGTTTTGCTATGCTGGCTGGCGAACCCATCTTGCGGAAGGGGTCGAGGGTGAGCACTCTGCGGTTTTCCAGCTGACTGATGCCTTCATTCATATACTTGTCGAGCAGGGCTTCGAGCACCTTCTGTGCCTTTGGCCCGTACTTGTGGAAGATGTCGCGCTTCTTCACGTTTTCTGCCCTTTCCCTGCGTGTGAGCGGTTTCTTGCCGTATGCCAGATGGCAGATGAAGTCGAAGTCATCTACATCCGACATTCCCTGCTCGTCCTTCACGGCTTGCAGGTCAATACCACTTTCGCGCATCAAGTCCGAAATCTCTGACTTGCGTTCCGCTTCATTCCAACGGAGGATGAAGTCGTTGATGCTGGCGAAGTTGTCCCTGATGTTCTTCTTTGTGTAGTCGGTGATGCTTTCTGTGTGCATCAGTTTTCCCTTGGCATCATAGATTTGTACCACCTTGCTGAGGATTTCCACTGTGCATCCGTTCTTATCCACGAAGGGCTTAGGCTCGCTTGTTCCCGTCGGCTCTGGCGGGTCGATGGGCGGATAGGGCGTCGGACCAGGCGGCTGTACGGTCGGATAGTTGGGGTCGACCTCGATAGGGCCGTCCCAATCTGGGTCGGCAAAGAGCCGAGTGACATTACGGAAGTCCATGATGTTGAAATAGAGCTTGCCTTCTTTCTCACGGATGCGTGTGCCGCGACCGACAATCTGCTTGAACTCCGTCATCGAGTTGATAATCTGGTCGAGCACGATGAGCTTCACCATCTTGCAATCTACACCCGTAGAGAGCAGTTTGCTCGTGGTGGCAATAACAGGATATTCGGAGGAAACGGAGATGAAGTAGTCGAGTTTGCCCTTTCCGTACTCGTCCGAGCCTGTGATGCGCACAACATAGTCCTTGTTCTTCTTGCACATATCCGCGTTCTCGTTGACCAGAGCGATGCGCATACGCTCCGCGTGTTCCTCGTTGGCACAGAACACGATAGTCTTCTGCATTCGTCCTGTATGCTTTAGGTATTGCGTTATCTCGTGTGCAACTTCGAGAATGCGGTCTTCGATGATGATGTTGTAGTCGTAGTCGGTATTGTTGTATTCTCGGTCTTCGATGAGGTTGCCGTAAATGTCGCATTGCCCCTTGAGAGGCCGCCAGCGCTCTCCGATGTTGGTCGTGATGTTGATGACCTTGAAGGGAGCCAGGAAGCCGTCGTCGATACCTTCCTTCAGGCTGTATTTGTAGAGCGGTTCACCGAAATAGGTGATATTCGACTGGTAGCGTGTCTCCTTCGGTGTGGCGGTCATACCCAGTTGGATTGCTCCCTCGAAGTATTCCAGTATCTCACGCCAGTTACTATCGTCTTTAGCACTTCCTCTGTGGCACTCGTCCACGATGACTAAATCAAAGAACTCTGGTTTGAAAAGCTCCTTGTAGTTCTGCGCTCCCTCTTGGCCGATGAGCTGCTGATAGAGCGAGAAATAAACCTCGTGGGCTGTGTCGGGATTCTCCTTGTCCTGCTGGTAGTTGACCTTGTGGATGGTGTTTGTGAGTGGCTTGAAGTCCTGCTCGATGGACTGGTCAACGAGCACGTTGCGGTCGGCCAGATAGAGCACCTTCTTCACCTTCCCCGTCTTCAGCAGACGATAGACAATCTGGAAGGCTGTGTAAGTCTTGCCCGTACCTGTGGCCATCACGAGCAGAAGCCGCTTCTGTCCCCTTGCAATGGCATTGACCGTACGGTTCACGGCATTACGCTGATAGTAGCGGGGCGGGAAGATGTCCTGACCGGTACAGTACGGCTGGTTGATGACCTTCAACTCGTCGGCAGAAATACCTGCGCCACCATTGCTCTCTGCAAGGAAACGGGCATAGAGCTCTTTCTTCGTGGGGAAATCATCCATTGTAATCGTACGCTCTTTGCCTGTAAGGAAGTCGTACTCATGGAATCCGAAGCCGTTGGAGCTGAAAGCAAAGGGAATATCCATCATCGCGCAGTATTCCTTTGCCTGCTGCAAACCGAAACTGACAACGTGGTTGGCATCTTTCGCTTCGACAACGGCAATAGGTGTGGCGCGATTGAAGAAGAGCATATAGTCGGCATACTTGGGCCTCTCGCGAACCAGCAGATTGCCCTTCAGGTTGATTTTGCCGTCGGTGAGCTTCACCTTTGCCTCCATAGAGATGTCTGTCACCGACCAACCTTTATTTGTAATAGCAGGAGTAATGTACCTCAGCTTGATGTCCTCTTCGCTGAGAGATAAGTCCGCAGGGGTGGGATATAAAGTTGCCATAATATACCTATTTTGCCTACAAAGTTACGAATAATTCCTGAAAAGCAAAAGGCAAATGCAATTTTTTGTGATTAACAAAACATATTTTTAGCGCAAAGGTTCGGCCCCGCGAGCGACTTCTGTTTGTCGAGAACATGTTCCCTTACCCCAGCGGTGCAGGACTGCACGTTGGGCATCCGCTGGGCTACATCGCCAGCGACATCAGCCACTTCCACACTGGTACCACGGATATTCCCTCTTCCGTGCCCTCCTCTTCGTAAGTAATCAGCAGGCACTTCCAGTCCTCGTGCGCCTTGGCATACTTCACCAGTGGCGGCACCTCCCTTGATGACATCTTTACTGATTCTCATATAAAATATCCGAGCATTTCAAAAGAGCAGGCAAAAAAGAAAGATTTTCTTTTGTATTTCTCTCTTCTTTGTGTACCTTTGCAGCTGGAATGTTTGAAAAAAGTGATGTTATGCGTAGCTCGGTTCTTTTATCTCTGATGTGTTTGCTGCTTGCCTCTCTTCCCATGCGGGGGGCAGGCGGGGATGTCTCCTATACCCGCGAGGACAGCCTTCGGGTGGTCGAACTCCTTGAGCTCGGGGCAAAAGAAATGGCCAAAGCCCAAACTGCCAATGGTCAATCGTCAAAGGTCAATGGTCAATCGTCAATGCTCAATGGTCAATCTTCAATGTTCAATGTTCAACGTTCAATGGTCAATGTTCAACGGTTAGTTCTCTTCTACGCCCGGCAGCTCATGAACCTTCCTTATGTGGCGCACACGCTGGAGATTAAGGACAAGGAGGAGCATCTGGCCGTCAACCTGCAGAGCCTCGACTGCACGACGCTGGTCGAGAACGTCTGCGCCTTGGCCCTTACGACGAGCCACGGCAGCAAACGCTGGCAGGACTACCTCTCGTGGCTGCGAAAGCTGCGCTATCAGGACGGCAGGATTGCCGGCTACAGCAGTCGCAACCACTATTTCAGCCAATGGATTCAGTCGGGAGAGCGGCTGGGGCTGGTTCGCGAGGTCGTGCCAAACGGCAGCATCTCCGTCCCGATGAAGCTCAGCCTGACCTATATGAGCAGCCATCCCGACTCTTATCCTCTGTTGAAAGTGAATATGGAGGAACGCCGACTTATTGCCGAGATGGAGAAGCGGGCATCGGGGGCTACCGTCCGCTACATCCCGAAGGAAAGGGTGGGGGACAGCCGAAAGGTTCTCAGTTGCGTCCACGACGGCGACATTATTGCCATCACGACGAAGAAGGCTGGGCTCGACGTCAGTCATGTGGGTTTTGCCGTCTGGGGAGAGGACGGGAAGCTGCATCTGCTCAATGCCAGCAGCATCCACAAGAAAGTCGTGCTGGAGCCGATGACGCTCTATGAATACATGCAGAAACATTCCACCCAGACGGGCATCCGCGTCATTCGTTTGCAGCAATGAGGATATGCGTTATAGGAGCTGGCGCGGCAGGCTGTTTTTGTGCCATCCTGCTGAAGCGTAGGATGCCGGAGGCTGTCGTGGAGGTCTTCGAGGCTGGGAAACGCCCCTTGGCGAAGGTAGCCATAACGGGCGGTGGCCGCTGCAACCTGACCAACACTTTCCGCCAAATCAGCCAGTTGCGGCAGGCTTATCCTCGCGGCGAACAGCTGATGAAGCGTGCCTTGCGCCGCTGGAGCCAGCAGGACACGATGAGGTGGTGGGAGCAGGAGGGTGTGCGGCTCGTGACGCAGGAAGACGAATGCATCTTCCCCGCCTCGCAGGATGCCATGCAGATTGTCGGGACTCTGCTGCAGGGAATGAGGGAAGCTGGCATCGCGCTACACACTTCCCACAAGGTCAGCGACATCCTTCCCGAACAGGAGGGCTACACAATCGCCTTTGCCGACGGGGGACAGATGCCTCGCCATTTCGACCGAGTCGTGTGTACGATGGGCGGCCAGCCAACCGTGCAGCGGCTTGCGCCTTTCCGCCATCTTTCGGGCATAACTATTGCCTCTCCTGTGCCGTCGCTCTTCACTTTTTGCATCCACGACCGCAGCCTTACGGCTTTGATGGGATGTGTGGTTGAATCCGTTTCTGTCAGTATGGCTGGCACAAAGATGTGTGCCGAGGGTGCTCTGCTCATCACACATTGGGGCGTCAGCGGTCCTGCCGTCCTGCGCCTTTCCAGCTATGCTGCAAGACTTCTTGCCGAACAGGACTATCGGGCACAGCTCTGCGTCAACTGGCTGAATGACAAGAACGAACAGGAGGCGATGGCGCAGCTTTCTTCCTATCAGGCGAGTTTTGCCCGACGGCAGATTGGGGGCGAATATCCCCGCCAGTTTACGGCAAAGCTCTGGCTGCACTTGCTTGGCCGCGCTCACATTGACTCGCAGAAACGCTGGGGCGAGCTGTCCCATCGCGACACGAACCGCCTCTGTGCTGTCCTCACAGCCGATGTCTATGCCATCGAGGGCAAGGGGCAGTACAAGGAGGAGTTCGTCACGTGTGGCGGCATAGACCTCGCGAGCATCAACATCAACACGCTCGAAGCCCGTCAGCATCCGGGGCTCTATTTTGCTGGCGAACTCCTTGACGTAGATGGCATTACGGGCGGATTCAACCTGCAAGCTGCCTGGAGCATGGCGGCTGTTGTGGCAGAAAGCCTGAACTGACATAAACGAAAAACGGGGAATAAGACAATTGCCCTATTCCCCGTCAAATTGAATTCCTGTTGCTAAGCTCGTTAGCGAAGCGTCTTGTCCATAAGCACCTTCATCCAGTAGCCGCCGATGACGCTACGGGCCTTGAAGCCTGTCATGCGCCCGGTCTTTGTGTCGTGCCAGTCGCTGATGGGCACGCGGCTCTCGGTCTCGTTGATGTACTTGTAGAGCGGCTCCACGAAGGCTTGGAAGTCCTTGTCGTTGGCTGCCATCGCTGCCGACCACATAATCCAGTCGCTCTTGGTGTAGTCCTTGCGACAGTCGAGCGGCAGGCCGTACTTGTTCTGCTTCTTGAGGTAGTACTTCAGCTCCGTCTGCATGGCGTCATTCGGAATGATATTCGTCTGCCAGAGCTTGTCCCAAACCATATTGTACTTCTGGCTCCAAGTGTCCTTGCCTGCGCCATAGGCGAGTTCGTAGTGGTCCTTCACCTTCGTCTCCTTTTCCCAAGCGGCAGCCATCTCCTTTGCCTTCGCGTTATACTTCTCATAAATGTCGTTCATGCCCTTCATCTTGGCGAGCTCGGCATAACCTGCCACGCCCATGATGGCTTTGATGGCAAGGTTGCAATTGCCTGCCCAATGGCCAGCGAAGTCGTCGGTACAGAGCTGGTTGGCGGGATGCAGGCCGTTCTCCACAAGATAGTCAGCCCATGTGGTAATGATGCGCCAGTATTTGTCAACATAGAGCGTGTTGCCCTCCTGCTTGCAGATTTGTGCGGCAAGGGTAATCATGTTGCCAGCTTCCTCCAGAGGCATGTCGCCGCCATAGACCTGTGCGTTGGCTTTGGGGTACTGACCGAGGTCGTGAGCGGCAAAGGGCTTCGTCCAGCGGCCTGAGTAGCTGTACTCGAAGATGGAGGTCATCATGCCCTTCTGCAGCTCTGGGTTGTAGCAGAGATAGAGAGGCGCTTCGGGATAGGTAAGGTCAACGGTATTCACGCAGCCGTTGGAGTTGTTCTCCTTCGAGAAGAAGAGCACGTTGCCCTCGTCGTCGCGGAAGAGCTTGTGTGCGGCATTCACGTGGCGGTAGGAGCCTGAGAGAATCTCGGCATACTTCACGCCGCCTGCTGCAAGGGCATCCTCGTAGATGGTCTTGTCCATCTGGCGGCAACGCTGCATGATGCTCGTGTAGTTGTTCTTCATGCGGTCGAACATATCGAAGATGCTGACGTTACCTTCGTGAGCCCAATAGCCCTTATAGCGCTTGTAGAAGTACTCGATGTCCCATATCTCGTCATAGCCAATCATGGCAAAGCTGCTGCCGCATTCGGTCTGGCCGAAGTCGTGGGCGTAAGCCATCGTGGGCAGGGAAACCTGCTTCTGGCAAACTACCTGACGCTCGCCACGAGGCAGACGACCTTCGGCAAGGAACTGCGTCTTGATGTCGCCATCGGAGGCCAAAGCGAGTTGCCCGTTTGTGCCGGCAAGATAGACATAGCCCCAGTCGATGCAGATGCCGTCGCCCGTCTTGGCAAGGATGGGCTGCTGGATGGTGCCTGCCTTTAGGTAGATAGTTCCGTTCTCGCGAACAACATTAGAGACGGTTGGTTGCTGAATCTTGTTGACAGCCATCTGAGGTGTCGTGGAGAGATAGAACTGTACGTTATGCTTCTGTCCGTCGGTGGAACGTACTTGATAAGAGATGTAGTTGATGGGCGCAGAGAGCAGGTCGTAGTCGTCGATGATGTGGGGAGCCGTGAAGACAACATCCAATTCCACCGGGCCGCAGGCGAAGGTGTAGTAGGTGTTGCAAGCCAGCACGTCAACACTCTTCTGCTCAGCCGTCTTGATGCTTTCGTTGCCTTTGGCTATGTTGCGGAAGATGCCGAAATCGACCAGCGCGCCGCCTGTCTTGTTGTAGCAATGGAAGGCAAAGACGTTCTTGCCCTGCTTGAGCAGGCTGGCCTTCTCGCCATCCAAGCGTACCACCACGCCATCCACATAATCCATGATACCTGTGGCAGCCTTCTTGCCGTTGATGTAAATCTCACAGGCATCATCGTGGGAGAAAATGAGGTAGAGGTCGCCCTGCAACTGGTCGGCAGTCAGCTCGACGGTACGGCGCACCCAGATGTCGTTGTCCTCCTTCGTCCAGGGTGTGCGGATGTTGTCATAATTGTCTGAGCCAAAGGCACCTTTGCCGCTCTTCCAAGAGGAATCGTCGAAGTCGGGCTTTATCCAGTTGTCCGAAGGTTTCTTGTCGGTATATTGTGCTTCCCATTCGGCTTCGTTGGCCATAGGGACGACACTTTCCATAAGCGTGCGCTGGGCGGCACCCATCCAGCGGTAGGTCGTGCCATCCACGCGAAGCAGGCCTTCCAGCGGCTTCTCGTCGTTTGTCCAATGGCGCGTGCTGCCGTCGGTAAGCTTGTCGTAGGGACTCCAAACGGAGAAGTAGGGGTCGCTGACCACGAGTGGAACACTTGGCAGACGCAAGTCCGTCTGCTTGTAGGGCTTGAAGAACTCGGCACTTTGTGCCATACCCGTCATGCTGATTGCAGCAAAGGCAATCGATAAAACAATCTTTTTCATCCTTACAAATTAGAAATTATGAATTATGAACTGTGAACCATGAACTAATTGTATCCTTTCCGCTTCCGCCAAATGAATTGCGACACGCGATACCAGGGATTCCAGATGACTTCGCGCGGATAATGCGTGAGGAAGCGCATGTTGCGAATCGTCAGTTGCCAGAAGTTGCCCCATCTGCCTGTCTTGAGCTGGTTGCGGCTGTCGGCTTGGCCGAAGTTGCCAGCCAGCATGATTTCGCGGAGCAGGAAACGTCCCTCCTTTTCGTCGGCAGGAAGGACAAGCAGTTCGTCCTGAAGGTGGAAGACTTCCTGCATCACCCACATCAGGGCACCTACAAAGCGGCTCATGTGCAGGCTGCGTACCATCTGGGCAGTCTCGGGCAGCAGGTCGGTCTGGCCTTCGGTAAGACAATGTTGCAGCAGGTAGTAGTAGTCAACCAACTGGCGGAGCCCGATACCCTCGTGGAAGATATGGCGGTAGATGTGGATAAGCTGGAAGGTCAGGTTAACACGTAATGTTGGGACGCATAACACGCCGTCTTCGCCCGGTAGGCCTGTCTCGTTGCTGAATATCTCATCGCGGTAGCGGTCGAAGAATGCCTCCATCCTGCGGCGGTCTGCTGGATGGAACATTAATGCAGGGATGGTATGCACCTCGATACAGGTATTTTTCCTGACGGGAAATTCCACTTCCTGCCATTGGACCTTTATCTTCGGAAAGAAACGTGTGACGTAGCCGATGATTTTGTCCCGCTCTCCGTCCAGCCAGATGTCTATGTCGCCTCCCGTCCGCAGCAGAGGGTCGGGGTAGAGTAGGGCATTTCCCTGTCCCTTGAGGATGGCATTTCGGAAGCCCGCCTTGAGGAAACGCTCGCTCACCCAGATGGAGTCGTGATTGAGCCGCTTGTTGTCGCAGATGATTTTCTGTGCCGAAGCCTGCCAGTTAATCAGCACTTGTCTGGGCGGCCTCTGTTCGGCAGGCAACATATTGAGGGCGCGATAGGTGACGCCAATCACAGCCTGTCGTGACGACTCATGCAACAGCCCTCGCCACTCCTCTTCGCTGGGCGTGCGGCTCAGGCAAGCCTGCCGCCCAAGCGCAACACGTATCAGTTCGAAGAAGAGCATATCCGCCATTCTCATCAAAACTTTTTGCCGAATATGATACTGAGGAATGTCAATCCAAGAATCTTGCAGTCAAGCCACCACGAGCGATGCCCTAAATAGTAAAGATCCAACTCTAAACGACGAAGCATCTTCTCCATCGTATCAGTATAGCCATTGTATAGTGTCGCGTAAGATGTCACGCCTGGACGTATCTGATAGAGGAAAGAATAGCGAGGGTCAATCTGCATGATTTGGTCGATGTAGAATTTGCGTTCCGGGCGATAGCCGATGAAGGCCATGTCGCCCGTGAAGACATTCCATAGTTGTGGGAGTTCATCCAAATGGTGAGCCCTGAGGAACCTTCCGACCTTCGTCAGACGCGGGTCTTCGTCACCACCAGCATGGCTAAGGGCTGGGCCTAACTTCTCAGCATCCAATCGCATGGAACGGAACTTATAGATATTGAACGGCCGTCCGAATCTGCCCAGCCGCTCCTGCTTGTAGATAGCAGGGCCGCCATCGTCTAATTTAATAAGGACATAACTTAACAGCATCAACGGAGAGAAGACAATAAGGCAGAAGCTGGAAATCAGAAAATCAAGAGCACGTTTTACGGTTCGCTCAAACCCATTCATGCCGTCTGGGATGAAGGCCGTGGCATTATCTGTCATCATTTCTGGGGGCAACCCCATTGTTCCGTAGGTTTCTACTTTGCGTTGAAGCGTCTCGTGCGGTATGTTGGCGTACCATGAGTCCTCTCCGTATGTAATGCTCCATTCTTGGTGGAAACCTTTGCTCTCATGCCTATGGATAAAGAAATTGATAATTCCAAGAATACTTATCCACAGAACGATGTCCATCGCAAGCAGGATGTTGGGATTCCAATGCAATAGGACACCGTATGTGTTCATCACTACGAAGGAACCCATAAGACATGCAATCGTTAAAGGAATAAGTCTTCGTGGCATACCGGTTCGTACCAGTTTGTGATTGAACTGGTTGCGGTCAGGTCGGTCTATAGTTCGATTTTCTTTGACACGACTGCGAATGACGCGAACGATGTCAATCATCGGCACGAATAAAGCTCCGATACAAATCATCAGCATGCCTTTTGGCATATAACCGCTCCGACTCAGTCCTATAGTTTGGTAGCTGACAATATAGCCAAGGATATAGGCACCAGAGTTACCCATCAAGGTATTTTGCCATTTTTTTGAGAAGAAAGACATCAGACAAAAGGGAACCGCAACCCCAAGTGTGGCTGCAGAGATAAAACTAATGAGTGTAGAACCATACACAACACTAAATATCAAGAAAGTGAATAGCATGATGCTACCCACTCCACTGCTCAATCCATCGATGCCGTCCAGTAGGCAGAAAACCTCCGTAATATATAATGCCAGTAGTACTGTAAGCGGCATACCAACGTATTCGGGCAATTCCTCTATGCCAAAGAGTCCATGCAGATTATTTATCCACAAATCAGTAGCAGGGAACATCATGGCAGCGGTTAGAATAACAGACATCTTTATATAGCCACGAGTGCCGTTCAGGTCATCCTTCAGTCCTGTGATAAACAAAAGTGAACAGCCCACGATAATCTGCATGATACGCATCGCAGAAGGCTCTACCTTAGCTCGCAACTCTGTCATTCCCAAAAGATATGGAAGCGAGACACTGATGCAAAGGGCAATCAGGATGATTGGAAAGAATGTGATTCCGCCTATCATCAATCCATTGCCAGCTTCCTCTACCTTTTTAGGAAGGAAAACTTTCTTCTCTGTAGCAGCGAGACGCATGTTTGGAATGATAATCAATCCAAGCAGCATGGAAATGAAGAATGGTGTGATTTTTATGAGAAATTCGTAATCCATACAGATAGAATATATATTATTCGTTTGATTGGTATATCATGCCCTTGATGGTGGCCCACAGCTTAGGCATCATACGGCGAATGATGAACAGAGGTGCAGGTTTGAGACCATTTTCCCTCATAGCTCGCAGGATGTTTCGGTTGCCTCGTATGATGTTCCGAAGGCTTCCATTGCTCTCTCCACCCATTCGCATCTTGACAAAGTAGCGATGGATGTACCGATTGCGTAGCCCTGCCACTTCAATAAAGCGTAGCATTAGTTCGAAGTCTGCAGAAACTTCCAAACTCGTGTTGAACATACCGAGCTTATCATAACACTCACGACGGGCATAGAACGTGGGGTGTGCAGGATGCCAACCACGCATGTAAGCTCCCTCCTTATGTTGCGAACCTTTCCAAATGCGCACCACCCGGTGTTTGTTCTTGGCCGATACATACTTCAAATCGCCATAGATACAATCAACAGGCTGACTTTCCATTGCTCGGTTAATATCTTCCAATACATGTTCATCGTAATAGAAATCGTCCGAGTTGAGGATGCCAATGACATCGCCTGTGGCGCGGGCAATACCACGGTTCATGGCATCGTATAGTCCATCGTCTTTCTCTGAGAAGATACGCATCCTTCCCTTACATCGATGCTCATATTCCCGCAAGATAGACAGCGTATCGTCCTGCGAAAGCCCATCTTGAATGATAAGTTCCCAGTCCTTATGGGTTTGCGAGAGTACGCTTTCAAGAGTATCGCTTATCGTTGCTGCACTATTGCTTGTTGGTATGACGATGGATATCTTCATTCTTGATGTATATTCTCCTGTTTGCAAACTCATATGATGATAACACATCGCAAAGATAAGGATAATATCCTTAATCACAAACTTTTCAGGGAAAAGATATAGTTTTACTTCTTAATAATGCAACAATGGGAATGGATTCTCATGTTTTCTCGCATGTGATAAATTGATTTCTCATGTGTGATAAATTGAATTCTCGCGTGCGAGAAACCGCAATGCTACTTGCTTGGGAAAAAATATGCGAGTGTTGTTTTGTCGTATTTCGGTGCATCTTTCATGCCATGCTTCTTGAAGACCGCTTCGATGCGGCGCTGCTGGTCGGGTGTGATGTCGTACATCCCGTCGCGGTAGCGGTAGAACATGGGGACGCTTCCAAACACCTTGTAAAGGTCTTTTCGTATGGCTGTTATCTTTTCTGAATAGACGCGTGGCAGTGTTGACTTCATCCCGCGGGCAATGAGACAAGGCTCGCATGTTGCGAACAGGCGGCAGGTATCCCCTTCGCGGGCAGATGGCAGCACGGTATTGTGTTGGGTGAGGCCGGCGGGAGCCAGCAACGCAACAGCGTGGCGCAGACAACGTTCTGCCATCGGGCAGTCGTGCTGAAAACAAATCGCCCAGTTAGTGGGTGCCATAGAGTAAGAAAGGGTTTCCATAAGGATTAATGGTGTTCGGAACAGATTGTTGGTAAAAATTTAGTACATTGATTCATTGAAACACAGGATTATTATAATAACGATTCCAGGAAATTAAAATAATGCTCCATTTGCCTGTCAAAGGAAAACTCATCTTTTGCCGCATCTTGACAGTTCTTCTGCATCAAGAGATAATCTGTATCTGAAAGCGATTTCAGTTTAGAGATATTGTCTTTCAGCATATCATAGTCGCCGGGTGCCGATACAAATCCGAATCCGTGTGAGATGACAATTTGTTCGCCTTCTCCACCTCCGCAGAATAGAATAGGCGTTCCGTGAGGCAAAAGGTCGAAAATCTTAGAAGGAACGGCACCCTTTATTGACACGACTAATGGAACAATTGATGCGTGGAAGGTGCTGAGGATTCTTGAAATCTCATCCTTATGTTTATATCCGTGGAAGAACACACCACAGTCGTGCTTTCTAATATATGTCTCGATAGTTCCTGCCTGATTACCGCCACCATAGATATGTAGCTCTGCCCCAAGTTCCTTGAAGTTGATGTGCTCTATCATGCCAAGTATGTCTTGTGCAACACCAAGGAGGCCTGCATACACCAGTTTCAGGCATAAACGGTCGGCACCGGCGTTGTAGTTGATTTCAGAAACACCTGGTTGCAAATTGCGATAGAGGTATAAAGGCTTATTGAAGCCAAAGCTTTTCACATGATCAAGGATTTCCTGGCTTTGACCCTGACAGGCAGAAGCATGGCGATAGATGAACCGTTCCATTGCTGCTAATACCTTATAATATAAAGAGCCTCTCCTCAACGCTCCAAGCTCAACAGCAGACAAGGGCCAAAGGTCAGAGATATTGAGAATCGTTTTTCTTCGATAGAGACATCGGAAGAGAAGTACAGCTGAGAACCCAACCATAAGAGGAGGACTCTGAATAATGACGCGGTCGTAGGATATCACTCTTCTTATCCTAAAACCAAACAGCCATATATTCAAAGCAAACGACAACATGCCCAGCAGCCGAAGCAAAGGATTCTTGGAAACTGTGGCGTATGTCCAATAACGGAACACATTTATGCCGTTTATCTCTTCATGCTTAGAAAAACGATGTCTGTAACCTTCAAAGATTTTTCCCTTTGGATAGTTAGGCAGGCAAGTGAGCACATCCACTTCCGCTCCTTTCTCGCGCAACGCCTCTGACATATTCGTTATGCGAGACGGAGCTGCCCCCATTTCTGGGGTATAATAAAAAGATACTATCAGAACCTTCATGTATTCAGTACGTTGGATTTGACTTCAATCGTTACGACGCACTCCCCATCGAATGATATTCGTGCCTCTTTGGATTTCAGCTTGATGTTGTATTCTGTTGATACCTCACAATCAGCAAGGACTATTGATGTGTTTTCCCCTGTTACCTTGACGTCTGCGAGAGGTGTGTGGATGATGTTGTCATCTATAAGGATGTCTCCTGTCGTAGGAGCAAAATGCAGATGAGCCACACAATCTTCAGCCTTACAGGAGTCGGAAACGACAAATTGATTGTCATTTATTGAAAACTCCCTTCT